>Ga0194135_10000353_pt1 | contig 26727 bp, 9 predicted proteins | sample LitLau_LLRF_2013_FD_134024 | JGI IMG/M metagenome (GOLD analysis project Ga0194135, IMG submission 134024) | Freshwater sediment microbial communities in response to fracking from North America - Little Laurel Run_MetaG_LLRF_2013 (version 2) | ecosystem: Environmental > Aquatic > Freshwater >... | reverse complement strand
GAGTAAAGAGTGCACCCTATGGCATTCTTTCAACGGCATCACTCAAGACTTAACTGCTCCTGACTGCAGTCCCTGAATTAAATCCCATTACAATGAACACTGGAGAGCCAATAACTGCAATGAGCTTCAAGTAGTGCCCCAGTCATTCATATTCCGAAAATTGACTATTTGTTAATTATGAAGTTGCACCATCTTCCCTAATAATAATGATGATAACCGATGACCACTCTCTCAAAAAGAGAAAGAGGTTTGCCTTCATATGCAAACATTTATGCATGGTTCGAGTGTTAAGAGCTTGTTACTTTTTTACATTTAGAAACCACTCCGAACCATTCCCAGGAGTCCAACCCATCTCATCATCATCAACCAGATTAAGAATTATTTTTTCTCATTTGAATATCAGACAGGATTGCACTGAAGTGGCGTGCAAAATAAATGTGTGAAGGTACATGACCTTTCTTACCACCCAGAAAGACACAAGAAATCTTTTTTAAGACTCGAAGGCAGCTCACTATTTAACTGGAACGGCTAACACGTAATTCCGTGAAGAGCCACAGAAGCAACAAAAACATACACGCTTGTACGGCGGTGGTAATGAATGAGAAATGCTTTCGTACTTTTGTTATGACACACTGGATTACTTGTGTCAAATCCGATCTTTCTACCTCTCCCCTACTTATAATCTCTCTTCAACTACTATACTCTACAAATACTCAAATATGTAGAAACTATGCATGATCTCTTTGCAATAAGCTACGTGTGTGTGAAACAGGATGAGTGTGTGTGGTTTGCTTTCACTGTGAAAACTCTTAAATCAATCCTTTGCAGTTTAAGACAGCATAAAAATTAATTGTCCGTGACTTTCTGATGCCTAAAATGCGAGGATGTTTTACTGTGCATTCAATAAAATAGAAGTTCGACATTAAAAGGGACTTTGCTAACAAATCTTTCATCAATGTATATTGGTTTTCCGGATAATATCGATTGTACAATATTTTTACGTTAATTTTTGCTGTCAGCACCCGCAGTAACGTGTACAATGTAGAGTGGTGCCAGAGCCTGCACCCTGAACCATATATATGTTAAAAGATTGTAGTGAAATGAAGAATTCGGCTACATGATGAATGATGCGAGAAAGTGAAACCAACAAGGAAAAGCTATCAGGCTACCATTTCAGGTTTGAAATTGAACAGGCCAAGTTAAAAGTCATCGAGGAGGAAATAAGTATTGAGGAGACACAATTCCTCCTGTCCATAACTTGACTCCAGGGTTCTTCACAACTTTTTGTCCCTTCACGAGAAGTGGCTGCTAACTCGCTAAAGATCGAAGAACAGGAGCTGAGCGATGAAAAAGGAGCCTCCTTCGATCAGCTTAGGTTTACACGGGCTCCTTTCTTGTCGGAATTTGTCCCTTATTACAAGAACCTCAGTCGTGCCCACTACACTGCTGCAGTCTACAAAATCTCTAAAATTCATTATCCAAAGTTGACATCTGAGACAAAGGATCATTAAATGTGCCGTCCCCTCATCTTTTATACAAAAAAAACACAAGTCATCGATACTGATCTAAATAATCGAACGAGAAGAAGCAGCAGACGCTGGAGACGCTAAATATACCCTAAGATTTGTATCAGCTTCACGAAATGTTAACCTTATCACAGCCCATAACCCTTCTGCAGTAGATTTAAGAACCATCAGAGTATCACTTAACCGAATTCAATATCTCAAGAGCATATAATAAGTCAGATTAAATTTCACAAGAAGACGAGAGATTCAAGACCGTCCTTACACTTCACACGCATCAGGTCAGAATATTAACATAAACACAAGACACATATTTTTATCAATCTACTACAGAGGCTCAGAGTAATAATGTCCTTTGGAGTCTGGATTGAATGCATTCAGTCTGACACTACAGACGATCATCAGAGCTGCCCGTGTCTGCATGCATTTTAGATGATACGATAAGGAAAATTGTAGACACTGTCTTTAAATCCTTTTACTTAGACGTTTTTATACTTCTTGAATTTTTCTACCTTTTAACCACTTCTTTTTGTGCCCCGATTCATCTGATTAAAGCTACTTAGTACAAGTGAATGAGTTGGAAGTTTTCGAAGCATGAAATATTATCCATTCTAATCCAATTACCTGAAGACACCTATCTTTCATTTGATTATAGGTACTTCGTTTTCGTTTCCCTTTGGATAAATTAGATAACTTTGTATCTTTAGTCTCCTATCTGGTATGTACAAAGTACAACTGACTTTTCTGACGACCAAAAGTGTTGGACAAGGTGACTAAAGGAAAAATACACTGGACGAAATATCCTTATATTATCCAGTGTATTATTTAACAGCCTGTTCACAAACATTCTCCAAATCTGGTGTTTATTACGAACCTAAAAAATCTGAGTCAACTGTCACTTGTCCAATTAACCCAAATAAAGTGAGGCTACCAATTATATTTTGTGGATGAGAAGAGACCTTATCTCAAATCCCAAATTCCACGGAGCTTGGTTTTTCTGAGTATTCTATAGTTTTCATAAATATTTTGAATGAATTGTGTATTACAACAATATTACTACCACCATCTCCTACCCAATATAATATTACATCCACTCTAATCCTAATAAAGCTGGAGACATATCGAGTTGTAGCTAAAGAGGAATAATGGAGTTTCAGAAGGGTTCTGAAGAGCTATTTGGTTTTTAAATCACGTCACACACTTCGGTGGATTAGCTCAACCCTGTCTACTCGTAGCTGCAGTAAACCTGTCAAGTTATAAAATATTGGTCCAATTAAAACAACCAGAAGTTATCAGTCAGAGCTCATTACTACGTACAAGAAGTACAAACGAGAATGTGTGAACCAAGGCAATCTCAGACGAGACAGTATAACAAGCAGAAGAGTATTAAGTAGGAATATCACGAGAGAATTTCCCTCTTCTCCTACTACTACATAAAGTACATGGATTTTATTCTTATTGCTTGTCTAAGATTTTAACTATGCTCATTAAATAGCTTCTTAAATGATGGGGCCATAAACGACACTCTGAAAGGCTTCGTTGCAAAACGAACATAAAAGACATCTACACACAACACAAAACTCGGTACTAAACTGAAGGAACATCAATAAAATCAATACACAGAAAAAATACAATCAAATTAACTCTCGTACATAAACAACAGTTCTACGCACCTATCATTGTATATACTGTTTTAGATAGATTGTAAAAAGCGTTTGGCAAAAGTTAATAATAAAAGAGACGGTCTCCTGAGTACATTTTGTCGTGTCTCGTGTGATGCAGTTTCAGATGTATCTCGCTATTTTTGTCTCATATTTATTGCCCTTTAACTTTTATCAATGTTTCGAAAAATAACTCACCACACGATGAATATGATGGTATCGAAAGAAAGCTTGCGAGGGTAATTATCAGAGACACTTGCAAGCTTTCGACGAATCTGCTCTTCCGTACATCCATGATTACGAGCGAAACTTCACTAGGATGGTGGTTCGAATAAAACTACGGATTTTTCTAAAAGCTGAAACTGTGTTTCTTCAGATTCCAGACCATTCTTTAGCAACATCCATCTCCATGATTATACACCTGCAAGAGAAAAATACATGGAAATATTAGCAAAGGAGTAAATGAACTACAGATGTAATTCTAATACAACTAAGAATGTGTCTAACTAGTAATGCACTTAACTGTACTTAAAAAGGATTCACAATTTAGAATTTACGAGTTGAGCAAGAAACAAAAAAGAAATAATTCCGCGGCTCTGTATGCATGAAGAAGGTTTCACAAAAACCATAATGTCTATAATGCATAATGGGCAATCATGTCTAGGGTTCAAATTGTTCAAATGAGGGTGTAATAGATCCCACAAACACTTATCTACATAGTCTGTCGATAAAAGTATACAAACACTCGCTGTTTTGTGTCCATCTTTCTCAAATGTCAGACAAACTTTTTGTACTAATCTTCGCTTTATTTTAGACAAATGCTGCATCACGCTGCACAAAACTGATGACTAAAGTGTTCGCCTACCTACAGTGACATTAACAATCATTAGAATAAGCCCAACAAAAAACCAACTCGACGGCATTCCAAATCCTTCAAACGACCTAATGAACAATACCAAACTCGTCATTTGTTGCAATATCGGAACAATTCCCCAATCGAATCAAGAAGGCTCCTTGGTAGGAGAACGATGCGAGTGTAAAACAAGCATCAAAATAATCATCAAATTGGTTAAACCTACCTTTACCCTTTGAATCTCTTGGCTAAACAATACCGACATTTTTTATCCTTCTTAATTCAAACACGACCAATCTTAAGAACAGAAACGACAATGAGATTTCCAAGGGAAGAATGCATTATCTAATCAGACTACTGAACTGCAGTTTGTCCGTATTCAAATGATGATTGCTTTTTCTCTCCATTACAAAGCATAGGAGGAATTTGACAAGTAAATGACTGCGGACGACTGAACCCATCTTCTCGTAACTAACAATGAAATCTTTTTCATGATTCACTAAAAAGCTTCATGCATTCTCAAATGACTGCATGGAGTGTGAGAAAAATGAAGCAGTCTCTTTCTCTCTTAAAATTTGAAATTACATCAAAAAGTGTCGGATACGAAAATGTCGACTCATTTCACACTCTCGAAAGATTATTGTTCCACCACCACCGGTGGAATTAAGAAAAAAGAAGCCACTCCTGTGCTCACTCGAACAAACACAAATTCCGTTCCTTATTCCCAAAGATCACTTCTTTTATTAAGAACAGAATGCTCCAAATCCACAATACATTAGGGACAGCAGCATATTAAAAGAGCACTTCAAAAACGTAGCCGTCCAGTCCAGTAGTACAGTCGAGTGCATGATAATATCTTGAGATATTTAGGATGAAGAGAGCTTTATGAAAGATATTTAATTCCTTTCTTAACTGGATACACAAATCCATTTGCCTCAATGTCTGTTCACAGCATCAGTGATTAGTGCTTAGGCAAATTCAACCTCATTTTTTCTCATGAGAGATTTCTTAAGATGAGGGCTACTCGGATATAAATGAGAAAGCCTCTTTTCCTTTCAATAAAATGAAAAATATAATGGACAACATAATGAAATGAGGAATGTGGGTAGTGTAAATGGAAAGTTTAGGCCAACAGCAAGGGATTTACTCTGAGGAATTCAAAGCATTCGCCTATTATTGATATTACAAAGATGATTGACAATACACTTGTAAGTAACTCATAAAGCTTGATCTGTCTTTTTACAACCCTGCATTTTCCATGTCTTTTTATCTGAATATGAATCTGCTGTAATATGAGGAGGCAAAGCTTCAAAGTGAAACATTTTCTGCAATAAACACTAGTATTTTTAATTGCAGAAAATATTGTTTTATGGTGTCGAGAGAATTGTAAGTCATGCAGCTGATATGAGCATGGATAACATACAAGTTTTAAGGTAAGCTAATGACAAGAACTTATTGTTAGACAAAAACCAGAGATATTCCACCTATATAGCTCCTTCAGCGGAGCACAGATAAAAAATGCCAGCGTCACTTGTCAGTATCAGACTTTAAAACAGTTTCCTCTCTCGACCATCCAGACAAACACGTACAAATCGTTTTCTACATTTATCATCACAATAAAACATACTATTAGTTCGTCCGACAGTCACTTCTTCTAACACATTATCCTCCTTTTAAGAACAGAGATACCCATTTGCAAGATTCGAAATAAGTTTTACTGGAGTAAATTGTCTCACTATCTCACCTACATGTTACAAAATTTGTATATGACTCCAAATGATGTTGTCGAAGGACTCGCCAGCAAGATTATTTCAGTCGTATTATTGACTGGAAAGCTGAAAGGAGGACTGAAAGTATGCAGAAGAGATGAATGTGATGAGGAGGTAGTAGTTGGGTGAAGGAAGAATGAAGAATACGGGTACATGGTATACCACCATAGTAATTACTGATCCTCTTCACCCTCTCACAATCTCCTGCTAACTGAATTCTTTCATCTTTCCTTTCACTTCAAGTGTTAACTAAAATCCGGTGCTCCTGCACATCACACTGATGTTCAACTATATACATCTAGTTTCAAGTACACAAAAAGACACATTTCTTCACATAAGATCGCCCTCCAATCTACCAGAATTTAAGAGGCTGCTGCTGAGTACATCAGTGGATCACAAACTCTGTTCTGCAACATCAAGGTCTTGATTCATGGACTACTCAAAAATTGAAACGTAATGCTCTACTCATAATCTACTACTTTTGAATCACTGCTACCTCGCTCAGGATGGAATGATAGTCAGGGCTTATATAAATAAATGCCATTACGAGAATGTTAACACCCACGCCTTACGACAGATTTTATGCAGTTGAAGTGAACTCATCTTTTCTTGTATCGTATGTAATTGCTTTGTCAGCGACTACGGGATTAGTATTACCAGTATTACTGATTTCACTCATTATTCTTGAAATATTGATTAGACTAAATTATTATGGATATCTCTGCAAACTAGGAACTTTTTACATTGATATTAACATTAACATTTATATGTCAACTAGGAATTGACTTGCTTAAAACAACACGTGTAAACAGAAATGCCAAATTTTAAATTATTGTTTTGGTTTTGCGTCCGATGTAACGCAGCGTAGGAAGGAAAAGGAAGTATTATTTTAAAGGGGGAATTGGGGATCTTTTATTGTTTGTCAGTCGTAAAGGGGCGAAAACTAATCTTTCATAAAATAAATGGTTCACGCGGATGTCTCAAGATGGGTAATTTTACTCAACACCGTCAACGAGATTGATTATTATTACAACAGGTTCTTAGTACCTTTAGTATTCTCCTTTCTTTACAGTAGTGAAAACAAATTATATGCTGTGCTCAGACAAAAAATACGATCCTTTCGACCACTTTGTTCTCCCCAAATTTTCTTCGGTTTCTCTTAACAAGCCGAAGTAGTGACTTTTGGGACTGGAATCAAATCTGGAGTCAATTTAACAAGAAAATCCAACTCTCCTGCATATCTTCACTTCACCTCAGTTAATGGTTACTTTACGACTTGAAGAATAGCCGTACCTAGTCACCAGCCTTCCTTTTATTCTCAAGTATAAATGTGTCTAAGGTTTATCAGTTTTAGGCAACAGTTCAGACACAAAAAATAGTACCAACCTTTCCAACAAACAGTCAACAAAACCACCCTAACTAACCAGAAGTAAAAGAAACGAAGGATTTGAGAGAAGAACATGACTGATTGAAGCCGACGTGAAAGAAAAATTGTTACACATTCAAGTAGTCACAAAAACAATGAAATGGACTAGGGAAGAACTTACAAAAAGTTGCTGTAAGCCCCTTCTCCCTTTTCATGTAAAATTTCAACAAGAACAAAGATATTCCTCTAAAATACACTAAACAATTGAAGTAATATAGCAAGGCATACCTGGTCCTTTCTTGAAAATTAAATGAACTGCTGGGAGTATTAAAGATTTTGAATTTTACAAAAACCATTATTCCACGTAGTGCACATAGGGACATTTCTACCACAAGTAAAATTGAATTTCTGATTGTAGTAAACGCAAACTGAATTCCACTAACAATGGTAAGCATTGACGAAGAGTTTAGATAGATTTGAAGAGCCGATTTAGCTGATTTGATCTTTCTCGTCTTCACACAACAAAGAGCAGTGTGTGATATAGTCGTAAAATATGTAAAAGTAATGATCTCAAGATATAGTTTGTGAGCCAAACCTTACACTGAAGCCTCGTATTCAAAAACCTGGGAGTACAAATTAAGCTTGAGGAAGGTGTTCAACGTTTCAGCGTAACAGAACCCATAAAGATTAACCTTGAGTGAATCACCTACCACTTAAAACCCGAAGTAAAAGGTGAAATAGGAAGACTGGTGCAACAACTGCCCATCGCATAAACGTAACGATAACTATAATTGCTACCTGGATAACCAACGTATCGGAAGTGGGCTTTATGCTACTCAAACAACATAAATAATGGTTTTGCCTATTTGAGTTAGTGAACATTTGAACATGTCGAAGGGTAGTAACTGCGGTCTCTCAACACGTTAAAGAGAAAAGAAAGGAAGTGAGATCCATAAATACCTTTCGAATCCATAATGCTACTAGTTTATTGTTGTTTTCTTTGCTTTATTAGTCTCGAATCGCATTCTTCACAGGATTTAAATAACAGTTTACAACACGCTCATTTACTTGGTTCTGTTGGAGGAGTATGTGCGTATGTATACCCTGGAGTTCATGCAAACACATCGGTTATTCCTCATGGAATGTTGGCGTTTTCCAAGTATCATTTTAATATTACTTTCAATTGTGTGTTCTGTTTGTCAGCAAGTCTTAGCAAGCAAAATAGTACCTTTCTTATTCTTCTTCTCCTTTTGTGCGTTAGCGTACACTTCACTTCAATTAAGTGATAGAGGTTTTTGAGCATGAGGGACTGTTGAAAGATGAAAAATTCACACAAGAAGCCCTTGAATATGCTAATAAAAGGCAAAACTCATCCGAAATTCAACCACATATTACTTTGAAAACATTAACACAAAACTATTTAAAAAACTATTTGGCAAGGGCAATCAGTTCACTCTTTTGTAGACTGCATGGACGATTCACCATCAAAGCCTCATTTTACACCTTTCTTTACCGGTAAATCTTCAACTAGCCAGTTTTACAAGCCTCGTCATAATAATTAGATTTATCTTTAAACGAATTCAACATCATTGGCAGAAACCAAACGAGTCTGTTGGCGTTTTGCCCTTGTCATGTTGTTAAGGATGAAACAAGTCACAAGAAGAATAAAGTATAACAGGATTTATTTAGACATTCAATTCATCTGTGTCGCTGTCACTTAAAAGTCTCCTCATTCTATGTCAACAAAAACTGGATCGCTCAATTCGATCAAACATGCCATTTAACATGTCGCAATGCAGACAAAATTATGTGGCTTCCTTCTCACCAAATAATCATAAATTTTTGGTTTTTATTCTAAATTTTTCAAATAGATGAACACTTGAATTTACGACTGACATAGCAATTAAGTTTGAAAATGTCTTAGAACAGTCAGGGAGGAGAAAAGATGAGTAAAAAACCATATATTTGAATAATTTTGTATTAAAACAGAAGCTAATATACTATGAAGACTGTGCCCTATGCTAGTCTTCCTACTAAAAGACTTCGGCTAATAGATATTGCATATTGCATGTACTGTTTGTAACAATTAAGGTCAACATCAAGAAGATCATACTTCGAAGTTTCCAACCAACTTTCCAGAAAACGTTAATATTATACTTTGATACCACGGGCCATACACAAAATGTACCATACGATTATAGTCAAAGTGACCTTTTTAGACAGATCGAAAAAAATTTTATGATCTTCAGACTTTCCACATAATTACATCGTATCTTTATTATCAACATTATCTTGAAGCCTGCCAAGCGTATGCCACCTGCTCTTCCTGTAGATCAAGAAGACAAAACAGGCTTAACCTTCCGGTCTAAAAATAGAACGTATATCTCACACCGTATTGTAGCACAGTATTACGTGTGGCCAGGTCTACCTACCTCCACGATCCACAATTAATTTCTAGTCTCACGATTTATTTTCCTTTTACTCAAACAAAACAAGACATACGGGAAATGAGCTTCCTTCAGGGAGGCACAGGCACCGCACAAGTTTACAACACCATTATTTCACCCTCGATTACAAAGCTTTCCAGATTTTGATTATTTCGTAAAGCTGAAAAGTATACGTAAGGTGAACAAAACATGAAACTCGAACTTAATCATTTCCTAAAAGACTAAGTCAGTAGCTTAAAAACATAATGAGTAATCATTAAATACAATCTAGTGATGGAGCCTGATAATACGGTCAATGAAGTGCCCCGCACACCAGCACAACCTGAATTCGACACACATGCACATCAATGCTTGCATGCAACTAATAGAACTCCCAAATTTCTCCGAAAACATAACAAACTGCTCTTCAAATCCAACTTGTAGTTAAAATAAGTGTCAGTCTACTACAACCCCGATACTTGAAAATTTTAACAACTGAGGATTCAGTCGAAAGCCATTATTAACAAAGAAAACAACGAAAAACTATTGATGTAACATTACCGATTGGTTGAATCCAGCAGACTTCTCAAGTTATGTAACTTACATGATAATCCAATTCAACAGAATTTCACTTTTCTCATTACTAGCCTTACTAGGCACTTAATCTAATATAAGAATAACGATAAGAAGGAAGAACAGATAGGACGCATAACAACGTTAGCAAACAGAGAACAGGGACTAAAACAAAAATCACTATGAATATATCTTATTTGGACTTCACAAGGTCAATGTGAACTTCGGACACTGCTCTATGCAGCTTGTAACACATATTAATCGTCGTTTGATTCTATTCCTAGACCTTTGACTTAAGCAACCAAATATATATCAGGATAGACCTTTTAAATTGATGTATCTTAATTTTTCTATATATCATAACTAACAGTATCTATATACTATGCAATAGGCAGTTCTTCTGCAATCCAGCAGTTGTTCACCTTTTGTTTCCAGTAAATTCAAGGGAGAGTCTACGAGTAATAACGTAAAAGATTATGATATGATGCACGTCCATGTAAGTAACCTGAAACTCTGAATTTTGAATTCATGGGTTGGGATGAGATGATGAGAAACATTTAATATTGCATGTATCATACAATAGAAAAGAGGGGGAGTGAATGAGATTTTTAGAGTTACTTAAGCAGACGCACAATTACAATACCACTCAACTTTTGAAGAAGGAAGACCACCTAGTAATCCTAGTAAACTTAACCTAATATTAAATTACCACATGTGTTGTGTATCGCAGCATAAGCAACCAACATGTATGTACTCTGCTTCTTTATGAAACTTATTGGAATATTTTGAGACCCTTGAGACATACGTGTACGGTAGATTGAAACTAAAAACTTTCACAAATCCAGCAAAATGAATAACTCATATTCATTCAATGTCTTTCTAATGTTTCTTATCACTGCGAAAAATTGTATTCGTAACCTTTTCTACTCAATCCATTCGAAGGGTTCACTACAATGATATTCCAATGTACAACTCATCTAATCTATATTATGTTTGATATCGTAGCAAATAAGAGCACAATCAAGTACAACTATCTAGACGTCATACGAATATAAATCTTGTTCAGAAAATGTTAATATGGTTGCTGCTGTTAGAATATAGAGACCATACATGATTGCATAATTAAAACTAAACTGCCTTTAAACCCTCCACTGGTCATTTTAAGGCCTGCAATCTAACCATTCCTCGACCTCTTCCTCTGACATCTTGTACATCTACACTTATGGAAGCGTTTTCGAGAAGCAAAATGTAAGACCATGCTCATTTGGTGCGGTGACAAACCATAATTTGGATGCAGTTAACCCTCGCAGCGTGAAATAATCGGAGCAGAGAAATATACGAAGGCGACAAATTGAGCAAAGACAACGAATTAAAAGCAAGTTTTGAATTGCCATCACTTCAATTTGAAATTGGATGAGTTAAAGGACAATCCTCGATGCAAAAGTTTAAATAATAATACCTTCGTAAATCAACCAACTAAAGCTTTACGTGTGCTCCATTGGCAATAATATTACTCATATTTTTCATACCACATCACAGCTTAAAATAGCTAACTAACACAATTTACCTGAAAGACATGCAAACAGTGTGGAGTGCCTTCTACTCATGACACGCAATTTACATTGCCGCATCATTACAAAGCACAATAGTTAGATCAAGATCGAATGAATGGATACGTGTCTAGAGTTGTCCAATATATATTATGTACTTTTCGAAATATTTGCATTTTCTAAAACCTGTTTTACCTCCACCCTCACATCAGCTTCTTTTCTGAGCAGCCACATATATATTATGCTTTGTGTTTTTCATCGTGTAAAAGACATCAATTTAAAGAAAGCGCAATAAACCAGATGTTTTTACGAGAAAATAATTCTTTGGCATGATTAGTATCTTACAAAGAACCCAGCCTTATCGTGTGTAGTGCGACTGGTTCACTTTATTCCAGTTACCACCTGAGATTACGTCATCTTCACCATCAGTTTATTGTGGGTAATATTAAACATGAATACAGAATATGGAATGCATGTAAAATAGAATAATATAATATAACGGGGTTTCAAAAAATACTCTAAGTCTCTGGTTAAGAATCTTCAAAAAAGTGAAAACTTAACAACAATCCAGTATAATAGTCTCATTCTTTCAAGGCGAATGTCAGTGTACCAATGGTTAAAAAAATGTAATACCTTCAATTTCATCAACTATGATAACGTTGAATTTATAGGCATCTTCATACATGTAGGATTTGTAATTTGTGGCTGGAAAATTCGCATTAAGCTTTTAGGAATTCAAAATCTGAGGCATCGGTAGCAATTTTAGTAGCCTATATACGAATATCTCGTGCTGCAAAAATTAACACAAGTACGCTAAAAATGTGTGTCCAAAATCTGTCTTCACTAGCAAATCTTGCGACGCTCTCGCTGTCTAAGTTATTGAACTAAAGACAATTTGCTAAAAAAACTCCATCTCCACACATTTTCACAAAAAATTACATAAATGTGAAGTAACCCTAATGTTTCAATGAAACTCTACGGGGTACACTTTACGAACAATTCATGTTTTACAGCTGAATAAATTAGGGCTGAAAATATAGCGTGGCTACTACGCTTTATGCACTTTTTTCCAAGCATTAAGGTCGATCGAGAATTTAAAGGATCAAATCGAAGTACTAGAAGCGATCAGATGAAGATTCAGGTAATGGGAAACCACAATATTATTGTTGTTCACTTACCAAATTTTATTTCCCGGAAATCAGTTTAGATTTTGCTGAAAATCTTCGGTTATGTCGCAGCTTTAGTTCGACGTAGCAAATTCTAACATGAAGATTTTCAAAATCTCACTTCATACGATGCTCATTCGTTTAGGCAGAGAACTTTATTTTCTCACTTTCATTATTTAAGGACGTAAAACGACATTATTTTGTGTTGCATACAAGAATTTCATGCAATATGCGTTGTCTACATTTATATCATTATCGATCTCCCTAAACTGTAGATCAATGATGAAATCACTAAACTATGTGCAAGTCTTCGTCGTTAGGTCATTCTCAATCACGTCTATCTTTTGAAAGTACACAACCTAAAGCCACACTAGTTATCATAGTACACACAAACTTCTCTGAATGTAAGAGAATAAACTGCGGTGTTTGTTTCAAATTTCGAAGATCCACTGCACAACAAATTCCAACAGATGATGATGTATAAGGATTAACAAAAGAATGTTTCACAGGCATATAGTAAGAGATGTTGCCTTGTTCAATGTATCACCACCACTGTCTTAATGTTTGCCACATTCAAAACCTCTTCGAAGTTTCGGACTGATGTGAGTAGAAAAAAGTGCCTTCTCCATCCTCTCCATAATATTAATGTTTGTATGCATGAAAGGGACGAGGGAAGGGAGAGTAAAATAACACTTGTTTCTTTTCTGTAAGAATCTAGGCCTGCTGTTGGAATGAAGTCTTGGTAGTATGAAAGTAAGTTCAAGATGAGGAAGATCTTACAGTGCATCTGATCACCATTGTTGTAATGTAGTGAAACTACAATACTCTCCTATCTCTTGTAGTAAAAGTAACTACATAGCACAAGCACACTGCATCTTTCCATTCTTCAGTGTATCTGTAAAAGGTAGGCTACATGGTTTTCCTAACTATATAGCTAAAGATGGGCACATACATAGACTGAAGTTAAAGAAAAGGACTGCTTGAAGCGTTTCAGTTTCGATACTGCAGTATTACTACCAGGGAACATGAATCCCAAATGGAGCTCACCCTTTTTCTCTGGCATAGAAATATAGAATTTTCTTCTTACGAGACTCAACGCAGCAGTTACCACACTAGTACCTAAGTTCTCGTACAGCTTAGTCAGTCACTTAAGGAAAGATCTTGCATCACTTCACATAACCACTACATATTATTTGTAACTTAAAGATACACAGTTCTGTACTGAGACATGCAACTGACTGTTTCTACCACAAAAGTATGATAGTTTGGGGATAAAGCTAATAAACTAAGATACATGCAACTTCCAGTTTCTGTAGACAAACACAGAAATCTAACTATACAGTACTCAACTTTATAATCCATGCGATCATCCTTATACGATTTTATGCCTCTTATCCAGACACACCATGAATAAGTATTTCAGTGAAGAGGAATAATCAGTCCAGTCTCGTCCTTACACATAAGATGGGTTGAGATCTCGAAACAAAACTTGATTCTACTCTTAATAATGCAGCATAGTTGTTGGAAAAGTGTTGTTTTATAAGTTTCTTTACTAGCAGTGTACACATCTCAAGGCATCAACTCAACTACTCTTACGTAATTAACCATCCGTGTTGGCATAATATACAGGAAACTTTAGCTAGCAGTTAGTACTCTCTTTTTCGTAGCCAACACCCTCTCAATCATTTTTCAAATAAAGTTTCTAATGAGGATATTATAACATGCGCTTGATCTTTAAAAATCTTCATTGGTTATGGATACGTTTTGACAAATTATTGAAGTGGACTGTCTAGTACTCTTTATGTATTTAGGTTTTGATGACTTCTCCAATTGCGAATGATGCTGAATTCACCTATTAGTCCTATTATTCGATTCTGCCCACTTGGATGGCTTACACATTCAACATTATCCACATTTAATTGTAAATGACAGTCGAAATAACGCTAACAGTCAAATTTTCAAACAAAATTCCTAAATAAGTGATTTGAAAACCATAAGTAATTGTTTGAATTAATCCTTGACTTTGAACACTTCAGTATTTTACACACAGAAAGACTGGAAACGTAAATTACTAGAGTGGACACGAAATACTCACATAAACTGAAAATGCTGCTTCTTGAGAAAGGAAAAGAATCACGCTACTATAAATCACGCTATTCACTGTGGACTGTGCCATAATGCAGCTTCAATTCTTGAACGGTTTTGAATCGTACAATAATTATACATTTTTGCATTATAGCATGAAATTACACTCGCTACACGTGCGTTTGCGTGATTGTCGTAAAATTAAACATTTTAAAGTGCATAATTTCTCATATCTTATACATAGTTATTAGCTTATATAGTGCAATACATCTAATGGAATGGCAAAAAATGAGTGAATGAATGAAGTATATACTATTTACTTAGGTACACATTTCTATGCTGCTTTAAACTGAATTAGTAATTAGCACCCAAATAAATTAGTATATGCTGCGCATCGTGCAAGTATAAATGTTAAACAAAGGCATAATCATAGAAAAATATTTTAGATTAGATGCTAGATTGTGACAGCTCTAAGTGACAGGAGTAATAAGGGCCGACGGAGAAAGAATAGAAAAGCAATTATGAAGAAAAGAATATGCTGACACTACATCTTATGCAGTTAAAGAGGTTCAGCGAGCAGTCAACAACAATAAATCTTTAAGTTAGAGAGAGAGAAGACGAATGTACTTTAAAGGTATTAAAAATACCATTATATCATTTTTTCAAGCCTAACTGGTATGACCAGGCACAATCACATCCTCGGTTTCATCGTGATCAAAGACTTGCATTATCAGTTTTTCCTCTACCCTTTAGTTACGAACAAAATCGAAGTGGAGAAATGACTATTCTCTCCTCAGATTAAAATCAGAGGAGGTTACAGTGGAAATCACGCTGCGACTAGTTAGCATTCCTGGACGGATTTTATAACGCTGGAGGCATCCTTCTGTCTTCTGGTGCCGCATACCTCATCTAATTTTGACCGATTCATGAGGTAACAACTGCAACAGCAAACTAACAACGTCTGTCAGCCAAGTCAGGATGTCTATGATAAACAACCTACCTTCTATGATAAGCCTTTATTTCTCATCATCATCGGTTCGTTACTCTTCTTCTCAGTCAAGATCACATTATCTTTACAATAATACAAACAAATAATGCTATATCTACTCATGATTCATTCATTTTCCTCTAATATCTATTTATCATCTAGTTTTGATGCGCCGTATGGGTTCACTTCTGGACAAAACAAAATTCGTTTTAGTAATTTCCCTATTACAATATAGAGAAAGATAAGAACAGCTTGGATTTGACGCCAACAATCCTCCGGTTTTAAAGATCTTCTCTTGTTCATTCGGAACTTTGTCTTGTCTAATCTCAATTAATAATATTCTCTCTTCTGCTTAAATACTACACATTCAACTGAGAACAAGAAAACCACACTTACTTGTCAGACAAAAATCTGTAAAAAGAATTAACTAGTCCTCACATGTTACGTGTATAAGAATCCACAGCATATTTGTAACCAAATAAAGTATAACATACAATGATGCACTCTTATACCACCACTTTGTGTACCTGACAAAATACCAAAATAATATACGGGTTTGCCCTGAGTCCTGATTGCGTTTCTCTCGACCATGTGAATCGCCCAACAGCCTTATAACAGGTATTAATTATTTTGAGAAGACTTGGAGAGAATGTTGGCACAAGGTGGTGGCAACCAACACAAAAGAATAACACGGCATTTGCTTGTACTGCACATTCCTATTCATAACTTGTGAAGCAGCTAGGAACATGCATTATTATTATTAGAGAATCATCATCATAATCATCAGTCCAAACCCTTTCTCATCTCATTGCTGATAACTAGATACAAATTATTATGGAGAGAGATCACTTGCCTTGCCCACTTCTCCCACCTTATCCAGCTAACACCGCATTTTCAACACTTACATTTCCACCCTCATTTATAAATCACCATCACCTCTCATCTCATTGAGTTTCATACAAACGCCTTCTCATGGAATTCTTTCATGAAATGTACAGAGCCAGAGTACAGGTATATATGCAGCAGCCCTCAATCAAACCAACCTATCCAAAATCTCTGCGTGACTTCACAAGAGTCCATGGAGTTGCCAGGAAAGATTCGAAAGAATCTTTATCGAAACCCAACTTTCATATACGTCTGTTTCGTCAGTCTAAGTTTTTAATGACTCGAGAGAATGAAGCATGAGATGCTGGCATGATGAAAGTAATAAAGCCTCTTCGAAAAAAATGTCCCATAAAATATTCAAATATGACGAGCCTGAATATATTCAGTCTCTGATGAGATTCATCCGTCTTTTTAATCGAGCACTATTATGACAGTAACTTGTAGGAAAGAAATGTAAAGCAAAACAAGGTAAAGGTAAGGTACAATTTTTACGAAGACACCAATCGAAGAGGAATCGATCAGGACAATAATCCCTTTAGGAAACAAAAAATTGAATAACAATACGTATAACAATTCAAGGAAGATACAATTAAACTGATTGAGTCAATGCCTGGTAATGAACGAAAATGATCGTTATTGAAGAGTTTGAAAAGGGTTATTATGTACTAAGCAAGGTGTGTGCTCTAATCGATGCAACTTTAAACTCGAATCCTACAGTTTTTAAACTTGCATGTCGCCTTTCAATGAGTCTTATGTGAAAAGAGTTAATTGCTCCTCATGAAAAAGACAGATATGATAATGAAAAAAAACACATTGCACAACTGAGTGAGCCTATCAATCTTCCAGTAATTAATGATTAATCGTTCCATAAGAGTAAATCATGAACATTGATAAAAGGAGCCCTGCTGAGAGAAAGGATCCTTTCGTCTTCTGTAAACGAGCATTATTTCATCTCTTAAATCTAAACAAGATTGATTCTCTTTTGGCTCTTTCTTGCAATGCACTGGAAAGCTACAAGGTTATACATTTCACGAACGATATAAGCCGGTGGTGTGTAGCACCATCCACTTTAGATTAGGTTGAACCCATCTATGCCAATTACTCGTCATCTGGATTAATGAAGTCTAACAATAAATATACCTAATATTTCAAAAATTATTGATAAAAACCGTTTTCATCTTACCGTCATATTACACCGCTGTTGTCTGCGTCAGCATCAAAATTACCAATGACCGATGTATTGAAATTCAAACATCTACACTTTTTCACGATACATTTTAAATAGTTGGTGAACCAACTACATTTTAAACCACAACCTACAATAATTGAATAATGAATAATTACTGGAATTGACAATGAAAACAATTCGATATTATCTCAGACAAATAAACGAAAGAGAACCACCGCAGGGGAAAAGGTCCACGTAGGTCTACATCACAATCTCATTCTGTAACCCAGACGAAGGCACCTCAACAGGAGAATAAAGTGCGTGTGGTGTCTTGTGCGTGTTTTTTGTTGACAAGTTTAAACGCACAATCCTCGTTTCGCGCCTTCGAGTGCGTAGACCGGTGTAAACAAAGGGGAAACCTGAGACTCTCTTCAATAATAATGTTATGAATGAGGTAGCAGTGGGAATGTTGGAGGACCCCAAGAGCACTCTACCTCTCAATATTAACCAACTTCCAAACTCATTGGCGGTAAATCACACCGAATTCAAACTACGGTCTTACATTTCAGAAATATATTCATGAAAGATTTCACAATTTCACATTTTCAAAAAGATGAATTTACAAAAATGTTGACTTTCGTTATTTCCAGCCCAGCTGCACTGTAGCCTTTATTTAATTGGTGGTAGGAACGGGAGTGTCTTGATTCAAATAATAATGATTGCATCTTTGTGTAATCGTTTGCAGGTAAAAAGTTATGCATAGTAATTGATGGCGTGTTGTTGGAGTTTGATTTGAAATGAGTGTGAGTTTTTTGCAATTATTTTCAGGGGATGTGTAAACTGTCCCTTCGTCCAGCTGTGAGATTCAATGGCGCTTTAGAAGGAAAACAGGTTAGCCGTTTAGGTTCAAGTATATTGAGTGGCATTGAGTGCAAGAGTTTGTAATATTTATTATTTTCATGTATTTCATGTCCCATTCATATAAGTTCACTAAAATCAATATTATTATTTGTTTTTTTCAGTTATCAACCTCGTCGGTGAAGTTGCACACGAAGCTATCTCCAACTTTATCTACAGAGCCTATGCCGAAATCGCTTTTGACGTCGTTCCTTCCATTAAGAACCTTTGCATCGTCATTTGCCAGCATTCAGAAAACAAGTACTCTTAGGATACCTATTGAATTGCAACTTCAGTAAGCACCCACCGTTTTATTCGTTATGTATGTTGACCAGTTAATTTCAATTCCTATGAACCGTAGGTTATGTAAATCCGAAATTCCTGCACGAACTATGGCCACTTTAGATCAGATGCACAAAACTGGACCTCACCGAAAATTTCGACCTCCGAGGAAACCTTTAGATGGGAAACCAATGATGAAAGGAGTGATTCTCAAAACTCTAATTAAAAAGCCCAAGAAACCCAATTCAGCTAACAGAAAATGTGTGTTAGTCCGACTGAGCAATGGCAGAGAGGCTATTGCGTATGTTCCTGGAATAGGTCATAACTTACAGGTAAGAATAATGTTTTAATAATAATATGATTTAATTGTCTCTAAAGTTCAATGCAAATTCATCAATAACGTTTGTTTTTTGGGCAGGAACATAACATCGTACTAGTCCGCGTAGGTCGGTTACAGGATGTTCCAGGAGTCAAATTAAAGTGCATCCGGGGAAAATATGACCTTCCTCACGTTCAGAAACCTCAAAAATAGTTATTTGTATGTAACATTGTTTTTAAACACTTGGTATTGTTGACATATTTAGATAAATATATACAGACATCACGTGACAGTAAAGTCCCATCGTGTAAGTACCAGTTACTGCAGTTTTATTTTCATACATCTTCAATTTTATTTGATGAATCTTCAGTAATTGTTGAAAATTGTGAAAAAGTTCGGTATTATCTGACACTTATGACTTTGGCTATGAATACGGTTAGTTTACTTAGGTTTGAACTTTAGCTGTTTTCAAATAATAAAATTAGGCATTCATTATTCAGAATGAAGTAGGGTCTCCTTGCTGGAAAATTATCACATCATATTTATCCATCAATGTATTCCAATGTTTCCAATTGAAAACTACTCAAGATCTTCTTATAAGCGTTCACTGGGAATAATATTATTTTAATTCATTCGGTAAGGAAGTATTTTGGAGTTTTCAACCACACCGGTTAATTTATTCCTGTTAGCTATATGGTATCAAGTTGTCTCTGTATTTGATAAATCTGATTTTCAAACATCAGAGTTCAGTGGTTACCTGGTTTATGCATCCTTATAACTTGACTTTCGTCATTTGTTGCGTTACTTAATGTTGAGCAATTTCCACAGTTGAATGTACTTTCCAAGGACTGATATGAGGTTATCATTCCCTCAATCAAGCAAATTCATTCAACTACACATATTTACATTGTAATTTTATCCTTTTATTGGGTAGCTAGATGACATAAAAGTGTCCGTGATATCTGAACATCAAATCATTCCTCTCAGAATTCCTGAATTCTCAAGTAAAATTATTCATCAGTCCTGCGGATTTCCATAAACCACTCTTGGAGATAAACATCTTACAAACCCTACTACCTGTGTATTCTACTTTATGATACATATGGAACAAAGAACTGGAATACTTCAATAATCAACATTACAAACCATGATGACCTGAGAACACCAATTTCAACTGGTCATATGTTGTTTCATGAGTTAGTGCATTATGCATGTACCGTCTACTCGTTCGCAGCCAATGCTATCAACCAATATGCCATAAATAAGTCATCTGGCAGATGAAGACTCATGAATAAAGTTTAACCTTTTCTGTATTTCCGACTTCCGATGTTTTTGAAATGTAATATGGTGATGACGATGACCCAAGCACACGACCACAGAACTTATGAATACTTAAAGCATGCCCTTGAAGTCCTCTGAATAAGAGGGCATATGTTTTCATGATTGCTTTGTTCGAATTTTGTTGCTGCAAGTAAACGTAAACTGCATATAGTCTCAAAATTCAGACACTAAGAATAGTGCATACGATCTATAATAATATACATTCTTATTCTTTCTGCATACATAACAGTACTTACCATATACTGCAGTACTTTTACACAAATGTCGAACCTAAAAATACTAGCCAGCTTTTAAGGGCACGTGCTGTACATAATAATAATGAAATCCATAATGAGTAGGCCTATCGTACATACTTCATTTTCGATTAATACCGTATCCATTTTGCCACAGAATAATACTATTGATATTTATCGTTTAAAAAAAGTATAGAATATAGATCATGGAGATGATGAGCAAACGCCGGGGATGATGTACTGATTAGCTGATATCATTTTGGTTTCAAGGCGATGATTAATACACGCTAGCTGATATAACTCATACGCATGAAAAATTAAGCAATAGTATGTATGTATATATCATTCGAGAGTTAATTATTAATTACTAACTCACCTCAACAATGGTTCCTTAATTCAGTTCCCACCGTTCATCTGTGGCATTCTGTGGGTTTGTCATCTGCATTGCATGTATTTGGATGTTACAAATTACAGGAGGTGTACTGGGGCTATCAAGACTGACCTCCGGAGTTGAATGTTTCTCATACTCGATCAATTGATGTGAGGAAATCTGTGAGACCTCAGCTATCGGTATGAATAGAAATCCGATTTGTCTCATTTCGTAGAAAAGGGGTAAGAGCTTCACTTGAAGATTTGCTGAAGTGGAAGTTATTACATATGCGTGGGTAAGGAAGGATGATCGTTGATTGAGGGATTCCGACACAAAGATAGAAAGACAGTGGGTGGACTCAGGTGAGAAGGAAATGTCAAGAAATTCCTATAATCGGTCGTAATGAAGTATGAAGCAAATGTGACAGTCCAGTTCGGGTCAGTTCACTGTCTCTTCGCCATATGTGCCATATGTCACGCCAGTCCAGAAGGTCATCGTTCTTATGTGTATGCTCAAGGTGTCTTAATCTTGGTGGACAAAAAAACGACCTCCGAATTCAGTTGGGCAATGGTTGGCTTTTGTTATCAGTCCATCTAAATTTAGCCATCAATAGTAATGAACAGGGGAGGCAGTTTAGCTCTCATGCATGTTTTGTTCACGCAAGTGGTGTTATCTCAATAAAGAAAGAATGCTTAAGTGAGGAGGCTTTGATGCAACAATGACACTATAAGGGACTTCTTGGGTTAAACTGTCTATGGTCAGCGTTATTGTGAGATGGAAAAGCTTTCTCATCAAAATAAGCAGCGGTATACAAGGGACAACAAATATATCTAAGAATCTTTCACATAAAAACGGATATCTTCTTCATATCTTGGGAACCGCATCGCATGCATGTACATACATGCGCAATTGTATGAATGGACAATGGCCATTATTGAGCAGAAATAGTAATTAGTCCCAAATATGTCAAAAGGAAAGGATATATTCCGCAGAAATACCCGGTTGAATTTGTCAACAGGAGATATGATGAATGACTTGGAATTCTCATGCACAGCCACAATAAATTAAGGGAAATGAAAAGACTTTATATTCTAAAAAGCAGGACAAGTTTATGAAGGTTGTAAGTTATCCTTTATGACCTCAGCTGGGCATTGTGCACCGTTCTTTTTACATTACAGCAGTTGACTTTAGCTTTTAAATGTGTTGAAGGTGTCACTGAACTTCTAAAGACTAGAAAAAATCGTAATTTCGAAAATAATTGAGAGAAAATGCAGTACAATGCAATGAATTTCAGGAAAGTTAGAAAATGCCTTGGTTTTTCCAGGATGCCTGGAACTGCAGGAGTGAACCAGCTAAACATATATATTGTGGTGATAATTCATTTACTATGCGTCGGGGTTGAAACGAGAAGCAAATAGTTTTATTTGTCCACCACGAACCGAAGAAGGACTACTACCGGGACAAAAATGTTTAATTCATGAAATCCTAGCTACTACCAAATAAGCTTGAACTGATAGATTGATAGATCTAGTAGAAGGAATTGGTCGATGTGTCACGGTGATGTGTGTTTGCGTTGCAATTGTAATGAGTTGTACAACTTTAGTCGCAGACTGTTTACTTCAGATTGCACCGAATCCGAAACTTCGGTTGTGAAAGTCTATTTTTGGACTGAAATTGAGCAAATGTCTCGGTGGGTAGGGTACGCACGCACGCATTTATAGGGACGTTGGATTTGTCAAGCTGATGACGAGCTTATTCATCCTGAAGTCCAGAGAAGCTCAGTGAAAATCTTTTTCATATCGAAAAGTCTTCTTGCCGTCTGGCCAGTATATAGCCCAGTTGATGTGTGGCATTCGACAATATCTCATCATATCATCAACAATGCTCGTATAGATTGGAGAGACAAGAAGGGTGAATGAGAAAGGGTTGAAGGGCTTCTTGCTCTTCTAATCACAACTTATGCGAACATTGCGAACCCTATTTATATGGCGTGCCTTAATATTTAGTGGTCGACAGACCTTTACTATTCATTTACCCTCTAGCTTACTATGTATACTGTTCATTTATTTCGACCATATTGTTGTAATGCTGTGACTTGAGTGACTTGTGGAAATGATGCTATCGATCATACGCAAGACGTATTTGGTCATTTTGTGTCTATGTGTGTGTTGAGCCATAATGAATTTTTCTAGGATATTACCTTAACCTTAACCCTGATACATTATGTATTTCTAAACCTTTTTATGACGGACATTGCATTGCATTGCATTGGTCAGTCACCCAGCACGTCACCAATGCACCACTTGAATTGAGTAATATTGAGTTCGAAATACTAAATGCGAGACAGGTAGAGTTTGGGGTTAGACTAAATGTGAAATTTCTTGAAACTTTCACGTTGGTGAGTTTTGGTTTTTTGTAAGAATAAAGTAAGGCTTTTGTTGTGAAGCTTTTAGTTGTTCTTGGAATTTTTGAGTGTATAGAAAAGGGTAAGAAGGAGCACGTATAATGTGTGCCTGTGTCATTAAACTATTTTTATACAATTATAGCCCTACCTAAACCTTACTCAACAACGCTTAACGGTAAAAAAATAGTTTGTTGGGTTCTTGAACCCCAGTCAAAATTCTAGTGAATTCATAAATTGATATATTGATGGCTCTACTATGTCAGTGTGCGTAGCTACTACGTTTTAATTTTTGGACTCCGATTTTGAATATATAGCATGGAACTGACTTAAATTGCTGGACAAGCATTTAGCATATAAGCAACTGACTACACAAGGAGGCAGGAGTAGGCACAAAAATCTGCGAGGTTTATTGTGACGTGATTCATGTCAGTTCATCTACGAAATCCATCAGGTGTAAATAAATTAACAAATTCTTCTGAATGATATTAATCAGAAGAAATGGAAGGAACTGATGAGAGCATGAAAGTTAAATTTTTATTTTCGCTGATAATCAAATGATTATGTTTGGAAATGTTGATGAGACAAGGTCTTTAAACTTTGAACGCTGTTAACATCTCACGTGGCTGGCCATGCTACCAAATTGGTTTCCAACATTAATTTTTCATTTCAGATGATGATCGGTGATATGGATTATTTGCTCATTACAAATTCATCCGCCATGAAGTACAGAGACCATTATTGATCCCGATAATGCGACTTGTGTAATAATCTGATTTATTATGAATCAGTTTGAATGTCTTTAAATCAAATCAACATAAGTTATACGAAAAGCTTCAAGTCAACTCACTTGCCACTGTTACCACACACTCGAGAATTATTATAATTTATAATCCTGGAATTTAAAGTCCTGAACGTTAGAGATAGCGTCATGAAACTGCTAATAAGCTGAGAGGTCTCGGAAAGAATTAGTGTAATGATATTTGATGCCACTGACGTACTGACTTATCAAGTACAATGACTACAATTGACATTGTTAATGGATGCATGTCAACTTTCACTTATAATTCTTAATTCAGTATTTGAAATCATTTGTTAATTTCGAGTAACCTTTGAAACTTTTTTGCGGAACAAAAGTTGCCGAGAGAGTAAAGAGTTTGCGCAATACGCTCCGTTCTATCAGCTTATCGTCTATTCGTTCGAATTTTGAAATCACATTTTGCGAATGAAATTCCCATTTCGTTACAGCTCGTATTTCAGTATGCAAAGTATTGCAGAGTGGCTTATTTGTATGAAAATCGAAAAGAACGCAAAACTTGTATTGAGCAGTTATGGAATTGAAATTCTTATATAATGTTAATGCGAGTCTGCTTATTGTTAGACATGAATCCGATAAGCAGGCATAGTTTATTCAGCCAAGCCTAATTTCATGCAGCATTAAACTCATTACGCACGTGAACTCAAAAGAGTTCATTTGATGTAGCAACGTGAGTATCGTTTATTTACATGCATGCAGTTTCGAAAATGGCTGCAAAATTCATGTAAACTGATACAACTTATTTCGTCAATCATATTATATAAAAGGTAAATACTTTCATTTTATGTGTTGCTACGTATAAGAGATGTAATATTCCAAAATTCCGAACTTTTCTTTAAAAGAGTGTTAGAAAGATTTGTCCTGAATTCTATTTCCTGTTAATTGTGTGCCTTATTGAAGCATCTTTCGTCGTCTTCGTGTATTGTGATAGTCAGATCCAGATCGAATAAACCTCTTGAGCGTGAGATATCATGAAATCTATTCACATGCATTATCATGAGACAGGAACAATTTAGAGGATCTTACAATCAGTCAATCATTTTAATATACAATATAAAATAAAATCCTTCCAGTTTGAGCTTTGTAAACGTTCATTGTCACACAATTTTTGTAATCTCTTATTTTAGAATAGGTACGATTGCGTACGCTAAGAAGATCTTTGTGTTATCGTCTACACAAGAACGGCAGTTGACGCACTTTGTTTTGGAAACAATCAACCATGCAAGCTTCTGTGTGCATTATAAAAGTGATAAGCCCATGTAATTGTTGTCGCAAGTCATTTAAGCCGAGGCTCTATCGTATTGTAGAATCTTTTGATTTCTCTGTTTGTTGTAGATGCAATGTAGATGATCTTATCAGTTTAAATGAAAAAATGAAAGATACTCTCCTGCTAGAATGGTTGTAAATATGAATATACTACTTTATCACGTGTGCTTATTACTACATACTAGTCTTTTGATTAGCTTTCAGTTGATGTAAATGTGATGATGCATTGTTAGCCTTTTGAAGCTCTGAGGAAAAAGATAAGCTGGACATAGTGCGATGCGTTATGCATTCATTCCTCACAAATGAAAAAGGATATGAGTAACATAATTCAATAGCAACAAAAACTATTTTAGTAACAATAGAGTGGGATAATATATATTGGGTTGGGCGTCACTTGGCCCACACTGCACTTGACTATTAGAAGAGGTTTAGGTACCTTTTTATAAATTGCTATTATTTTCCTGTGCCTATCTTTCACAAGTTAATCCCCTAGCCCATATGACAAAATAGAAAGAAGGGCCATTTTGTGTGACTACTATTATGAAAGTACTATCTCATGTTGCGTTTCTCGTTGCATATGACTCTCCTACTGCATTTCATCCCTTTCAGTCCGACGACGATCTCTTTTTCCAGCACCACTACCACATTTAGAGTAGAACTAGAGTTTTGAGTCATTTGTGGTCAGCTCATTACACAAGAAAGACCTCATAGTAGTACACCCCAGCAAAGGAACTAACACTAACGCACCGAACCATTGGAATATATTGGAATATTATATAAACGTGGCT
>Ga0194135_10000352_pt1 | contig 26753 bp, 16 predicted proteins | sample LitLau_LLRF_2013_FD_134024 | JGI IMG/M metagenome (GOLD analysis project Ga0194135, IMG submission 134024) | Freshwater sediment microbial communities in response to fracking from North America - Little Laurel Run_MetaG_LLRF_2013 (version 2) | ecosystem: Environmental > Aquatic > Freshwater >... | reverse complement strand
TGGTAGCAAATCCCCCGAATTCCTCTTTGAATGAGTCTCTGTCGTGAATTTCGTTATTTCCGAAGGAAAATAGCCGTCTAATGGTTCCAAGTAATCCACCAGAATTGCTGCTGCTATGATGATGATTAGTATGAGAAAAGTAGTTGACCAATTTTCCATATGTACTTGGAGGGGGCCCGTGATGCATTCCGTTGTGTGGAGACATGATCAATCTTCCGGCTCTGGAAGTTGAAACAGGTTTATTCATCATTGGAGGTGATTCCGCTTCCTCTAAGATTTCCTTTAATCGTTCCTTAAGAATAGCCTTCAGTTGAGCCTTGACCTCAGGATCAGGGGAAGCCTTAATGGTTTTATTTTCTGCTTTTGACGTAACAGGCGAAGACGAACTCTTATGCTGCTGCTGATGCTGCTGTGAAAGAAGCTTTTCTAGTATTAATTTAGAAGTAGACGACTCAGTCTCTCCCTTGTCAGCTTTCTTGTTTTGCATTTGGTTAAGTTGTGTCACAACTGGAACTGGCTCCGAGTAGCTTCCATGATCTCCATGATGCTTGGCAAATGCATGGAATCCAAATTTGGCTGGAGCTGAAAGAAGATATTTCGCAGCTCCGAGTTTAATTGCTAATTTCTCTGCCAGCAGATCCAACGCAGGGTCGACATTTGCTTTAAAATCAAAATGTTTAGTTAGCCTACCATTTTTGAATCCTGCTGCTTTGTGTAACCGATAATGTCCAAGTGGTGTGTTGCTGCCGAGTAACAGATTTATCAGGTGCTTCTCTTCATGCTTCTTGTGGTGATTTTCAAATGGACTGAATTCTGGCCCTTCTTTAGCATAAGTCTCTCGATTAGTCGATGCTGAAGCTGAAGGTCCCATAGGCACTAAAACTCCGTAGGGAGTGTAAATGGCAGAAGGAGGTTTCTTTTTGGATTCCATGTACTTCTGGAGAGTCTTATCGTAATGAGCTTTAGCTAGAACTTGATACATTTGATGTCTCGGATGAACAGGAACTGTTTTCAGCCCTGGACCCAATGCAGGCTTTCCTTCTGGAGTGAAAGTCATAGAAGACAAAGAGCTAGCTTGTACCACTGGAATTTCTTTAGTGAGCATCTTTGGAGGAGAAGGCATCATCGCCTCCTCAGGAACAAGTTGTGGAAACATCAGCACATATGGAGTTTCACTGTAAACGCTTGTCTTATTTTTCTCTGTTGTTTCTGCTGGTTCTATGCCTGAGCTTGGCTTGCTATTTCCAAACGACGGTCCTTTGAAGTTATTCCTGTGGTCTTCAGTATCCTCTTCTCCTGTTGGGCCTGAAGGGTGGAAATATGGACCCCCATCTAATCCTCCTCCATCGCTGCTTGTGTATTGATAAGGAACATTTCCAAGAGAGTTATCTTTGATGTCTTCAGTCGGGCGTTTTTTCAAATCTTGGGACTCAGCATTTCCAAAGTATCCAACAGTTGGAGGGGGCTTATCATAATAAGCAGACATTATATCATAACCCGGGCTGTTATTGGGAGGACTGGAACTTGTTATTCCAAGTTGAGGAGTTTGATGGACATCAAAAGAAGACTGACCACTAGGAGATTCAACATTGTTTGACACTACTTCAATATCTGGCTGCTTGAAGTCATGATCACTTGGTGGTGAGTGGTCAGGGTTGGAAGGTCCTCCATGTCCGATATCATGTGGAGGGGAATCTCCTCCGAAAGTCTCTACGTGGTTTTCTAACGGGTGTCCTGGTGGAAGTGGAGGATTTGCAGGTTCATAATCAGGTTTATCAAACATCAAATGTGCATGAGGAGGAAACGGACTGTCATTCTGAACAAGTCCAGGTTGCAGTCCTTGGTTCTCTGACGGAGGAATAGAAGGTTTCTGCAGTCCAGCTGGAGGAATGTTCACGAAAGGGGGAGGGTTTCTATAATCCGGAGGTGGTCGACCTGATGGACCTGACTGAAAGTGGAAGTTGGGACCTGGACCGTGGTTAGGTGAGTTAGGAGGGGAGTACATCATTGGAGGTTGCCTATACGAAGGCATAGGCATGTACCTCGGCATGGACGGGTGTGAATGTGGAGGGTGTGGCCCGTTATATGGAATATGATTTCTTAGGAAATTGGAATGCCTGAAGTTGGGAGGTCTTCCTCCAAGTGCAGGTATGAACTGAGGGCCCACTCCATGTTCACCAGGAGATTTTGCTATGAACACTGGAAACCTTTGGTTATCATCGTTTCCTCCGTGAGAGTTTCCATCGTGTTGCTGATGATGATGATGCTGCTGCGGCTGCTGCTGCTGCTGCTGTACATCATGATGATGAATATCATGTGCAGGTACATTTTCTATTGTTGCAATCAAGTGTCCTACTCCTGGGCTTTGATGTTGATTAGGTCCGTAGTTGGAGTTTTGTGGGAACCTCTGTGAAGGGTGAGAGGGTGGAGGTCCAAAGGAGTTTCCCAAAGGAGGAGAGTCAGACTGACCGTGAGAAATGTAATTGTTAGAAATAGGTTGACCGGGTTGATGATGGAGATCATTATTTTGGTTTCCTTCATCAGGATGAACATCAGGATGAGCATCAGTTTGAAGGGGAGAATATTGAGGAGGACCTGTTCCTGGGCCACCAGAATAATCCGTATTCCCCGGTAGTTCAGGGGAATTCGAAGGGGGTTGGTTATTATTATTCCCTTGGAATCCAAAGTTTTGCCCAAGAGTCACAGATGTGGGAGCAGTTGGATAAGAATTATATCCATTCGTAACAGCTTCGTCATTGGGACCTGTTGGACTTCCCTTAAAATTATCCGGGTTGTAGTTAACCTGCTTTCCATAATCATTGAACTCTACATTTGAAACAGAGTTTTCATTTTGAGGGTAATCTGGTCGTGTTTGTCCATCTCCTTGTTGTGACTCTGGGTAATAATTCATCGGCTGAGGTGTCGTGTCTAGACGGAATCCACTGTGATCGAAAACTGGAAGGGGTTCTTGGCTATTGAGATTCAATGAATTGGGGTTATGTTCATAACTTCCTGGTTGTGGAGACCCGTTCGTGTTTTGAAAAACATTGTTAGCTTGTTTGAAGAAGCTGTTTGAACTAAAGAAAGGGTCTTTACTCCTATCATAGTGCGACCCGGAGGAGAACTCTGGCTGAGGCCCAGTTGGATAAGCAGGAGTTGGTTCATATTCATTATACGGGGGTTGATCAGGGTATGGATTCTGTTGGGAGTTAAATTGAATTTCACTGGGATCAACATTGCTTTTAGATTCATCGTCTCTTTCTTCGTGCTCATAATTTCCAGAGTACGGCGAAGGTGAGTCTTCATTTTGGTCAGTTGGAGATGCAGGAGTCAAGTAGCCCCCTCGATTGTCATATTCATTTTCCCTTGCAGACTCCTGTTCATCAACAGTATAAGCTCGATTTTGCATTGACGGAGGCTGGACAGAACTTTCACCCTCCGTGTTACTAACTAAAGTGGACGTCTCTTGTTGAGTCGTAGTTGGAATGGTGTAAGTGAAAGCATCGTCGGTTGTTGTTGTAGTTGATGCTGTGGGAGGAATTTCTGTCTTTAATATATTTGCTCTATCCCACGGACTACTTTTGATGTGAATTACACTTTCCCCAGGCTTTGAATCTTCAGAAGACGATGAATTTACTTTTGGTGGTTCTGTCGTGGAGATTCTTGTTGGCGGAGTGATGAAGTAAGTACTTATCTTTTCGGTAAAAGCTCCTGACGTAGGTTTCTCAACTTGGGGTTCAGCAGTAACGGGATTGATTCCTGTGCTTCCTGAGTGAATATCTGAAATAATCATTGGCTTTGGACCGTTTTTAACTACTGAGCCACCTGTTGTCACAGTATGGGGAATTGTATTGGCTTCAGGAGCAGTGGTAGTTGTGCTTCTATATCGTCTCGGTTTTGGACTTGTCGATGGTTCTGTAGTGGTCGTGGTTTCTCCGTCAGAGTAGTCCAAAAAGGGAATAGTTGTTGTAGTTTCTTCAGTTTCCCAAGGAGATTCTGTGAAGTTTCTATTTCCTTTGCGGACTCTCATGCGGACCCTTTTTCGAACATTTCCTGACGACGAAAATTGTCGAGCCCGTCTTCGTTTGTTTTTTGGGCCAACTCGCTTAAATGCTTCTGCGAATTCCTCCTCAATGGATGGATTGCTACCTTCTCCGTTTGGACTTATTATCGCCTCAGGAGTTGGGAGAGGTTCTGGAATATCTGAGTCATTTTCTGGCTTCCATTCGTTAGTCTCTGTATTTTGGCCTCCTTCTGCGATTTCGGTCACATTCTCCTCATCTGCAGGTCCGCCCTTTGTGTTCGTAGTGGTTTCCTGCGGCAAAGGCTCATTTGTAGGATTCACCTCTACAGATTGACTAAAATCAGATGGATCGTTGTTCATCTGCATATCATTCTCCACATTATTACTATCGATTTGTTCGGACGAAAAGACAGGCTGAGCATCTTTTTGTTCACGTTCGACTGATGATCCCGTGGAACTCAGCGAATCCTGACCTTCAGGGTATACATACTGAGGGATTTCTGTAGACTGAGGAGACTCGTTTAAATAGCTCGGATACACAGTCGAAATTGGCGATTGGTTTGCGAATGGTGAAGGCATTTGAGAACGCATGTTTTCTTCTTCAGAAGAGTCTAGAAATTGTGTAAAAACTAGAATTAGTTCATTTCGATAACAACTATCGATAACTCATAACTCATGCTTAATCGTAGTTGATAAGCTGCGTATTGGCCTCAAGTCAAATGATGATCGAGCGTTTAAGTAAGAGCAATAAATGAAGATAAAAGATGATGGACAGTTTACGCAGCCTTCATTCATTGTGAGCCCCTTTTAAATATTAAATTAGGTTTGATTTAAAAACCCAAGTACCTTCATTACATTCTACTTTTTTGGGCGGAGATTGAGTAAGAAAGTTCATCTGTAATCAGCTTAATTCACCACATAGGAGTTTACACGAAGTAGCAAACCCAAGTTCCGCTCCCTTTATCATGAAAACCTTGTTCCTTGGCACTCGCAGATTCGTTATTAACCACAAGAATTCACTTTTTGTTTATTCTGTGCACCTTAATTGTACGAAGAAGGTATCATGATAAGAATTCAAATCATATCTGGAAGTAGGCCTGAATTATATTTAGGAAACAAGAGTTTTCAATCTCTGTAAGTAAAATTGTACGTGCGCCGTGCGTGATGAACTATTTAGGCTTTTTATTGAACTTCCAACATTGAAATGCACTTTGAATCTGCTTTTTTATGGTTACTAGTTTATTAGAAAAATTTAATAACGAACTGCAGTCGGTAATGAAGATGCTCTTATGAATGATGAATATTCATTCTGTTTTTTTAGCGAAACGTAAGATTTTGCAAGGGATTTAGAAAAGGGATCAGCCAAAACGCCTTACATACACTAGCAATACGCACTTACATAGTAGCTGAACTTGCTGAACGCAATAAAAATAGTTTCAAGAAATTTTAGTGCAATAGTCTATCTAAAACTAAACCTTCATTTTTAATTTGGCAAAGCCGAAAATAATATTTATCTTGTTATTTACATAACCTTATGTATATTGATACACTACACATTTTTATTCTAGAGATAGGACGATAATGGCTCACATAAGTTGCAATTTACCCTACAGAATTCAAATTCATATCAATCATAGGCTTAGAGTTGTCTATGTATTATTTAATTGTTTCATCGTTTTAGCTTCGCCAATAAATAATCTGTAGTATGTTCTCGGTTGATATTATAAGCTCATCTTCAGACAAGCTAAATTAAATCGGACATAACAAGTCATGCTAAAAATTTTAAGCAGATTTTGCTGTGTTTCAAGTGTCAAGTCATAAGTAAGAGCAAACCGAGCAAACTGACTGTGATAATGGGCAGTCAACAATTATTTTCATAGTGTTTTTAATTGTGAAACATCTACATTTTCATTTTTGCAGTACTTTAATTGTTTTCCTCTAGTAAAAATGAAACAAGATGCATGTTAGTATAGACTTTAGATGAGACGCTGCGCTCTGTTGCATGGGATGTAAGATTTCTTATCACTATTACACTTTTAGTTCTGTCTACCATGTAAACGCATCTATCAAACATGAATCTCATGTGAATGTGACAGTTCTCAGAGTAGATACCTTGAACTTGATGCAAATTATGTCTTACTATAGGCACCACTGCGGCAACAAATTACAAAAATTGCAGACTAATAACCAAATGAAAAGACACATAATTGATTGACTTCATCTTTAACTAAACTTTCAGTTTTTACCGGATATGTTCATGTTCTTCTCTATCTCTTTCACTATTTAGAATAAACCATAATGTAACGTTTGGCATGGGTAACTTTCCCAAGGTGGAGGTTTATTATTAATCCTACTGACTCACTTTGAGTCTGTATTTTTTAAATGAGGCCGTACCCCAAGATTATTCACATAAGTTTGAAGATGAGTTTCTTGTTATCTCTGCAACGATCTTTCTCACTGTAGCTGCGGAACACTTTGTTTTATCTTACTCCAATTACTCTTTCATTATTAAGATCATACAATCTATCTCACTAAATGCATTTTGCATTGCTGTGTACTTCAGTTTCATGAAAATATTATTTGAAACATTTCTTTCTTTAATGTTGCGCATAGAATTCATTTTGGGCCTGATTTGACCCATACACTTGCAGATGCTGCAGATGTATTAACCTCTGACCCTCTGTTAGATCAAAATTTTGATATTCCTTCCTTTTGTGGTCTGATATTAACATGCATACATTACTATGAAATTTTTTTATTCATGCGACTTTGTAAAGGCTCTATTCGCTCGTACAATTCAGTCAGACTGATCATTGTCAAGATGAATGATCATTTTTATGCGTTTAATTAGGTGCATTCAGATTGATATTGAACATTTGGAATTTATTTATAAACCAGGGTTTTTATTTAATGCCGGTGGCCGGTACTAGGTTTAGCGCAATTCATATAGTAAGATATGAGACTAGATGCAATAAAAATGGATGTAAGTGAGCAAGCACGAATAACTAGTAACAAAATTTGTTTTTAATGTTTCTTACCTGCGGATTGGTTATCATTAAATTCATCAGAAAGGCTTTGCTCCGAACAATAGATCGGAGAAAAAAATGGAAAAATCACAACAATGAGGACTGCAGTCCTGTAAGGACTTGAAAATAAACTGTTCAATTGCATGTTCACAACTATTTAGATATCCGAATGCGAAAAACCATTCTAGGAATCTTGAAAATCCATGACTTCACCTGATTACACGTTACCGGTACTTTTGATGCATTAAATAAGTATCAATAAATAACACAAGCACAATTATCACTCAGCATTCCAGGTAATCCTAAACGCTATCAACTCTTAACTGAAAGTCACAGAAAAAGATTCCAAGCAGCCCAAAGCCCAGTGAAATGGTTTTTTGAGTTTGAAAAACCAAATAAACTTTAATGAATATGCCACGGTTTAATTTCGACAAGGAGGCGATGTATGAAGACCAAAACTGAGACTAAAATAATACAAGTTTTGTTTGTGGTTCATGATGAAGAAGTCGGATACGCTTTTCTGGTCATTTCATCCCTATAAGCATCTCACATGAGAATTTTTAGATTTGTTAAGTCAAACTTAACCTTGCATGGTTAAGATTTGCCGTACAGAATTTCATACGTGAAGGATTTGCCACATGAAAAGTTTAAGTTTCTCTGTAGTGCTCACCAACCCTTGAGCAGGGCAGAATTTTTTAAGCTGATAAATATGAAGGTCTGCTGCTCTCTACTTCTGTGAGCATATTTCAAATTCATACCTTTCCTTTGCATTGCTCACTCTAGCATTATGTATCCAATTGATAATCCTCGCTCTGCTCTAAACTAACATTTTAAACATTTTGCCGTACATAACAATGTATAGCAAAAAAAGTAATCAAATATTTTAATGATGGCTTAAAGAACTTGGTAAGCTGTTACACTACCACCAACCATAAGTCTACATTGTTCACACTGTACACAATAATATGCATCTTCAATGATTGCTTGTTCGATCTGTATTTAGCACCAGAGCTTCTGTCTAATGAGAACTGCAATGCTCATATATTTTTAATTGAGTGTTTGTGCCGATTTCATGAGTCTAGTTACACAAAATTATTGATCCATATATTATATCACGCCAATGAATCTTATCCGAAAGTAGATTGAAGATGAATCTTCTTCCTGTTTGCTGATTTATCATGATTATGCGTTATGTATTCGATACAGCATATCATTTTCTGGATGAGATAGATATTTCAAAGAAATATATTACGAATTTTATTCATTTAAGTTAACACATTTTGATAACAGCGGTAGTGATGGTGTAACGCTTTCGAGATATTTATAAAAGTTTATCATTAGGTTACGATAATTGTAGATTCACAGAATTCTACTTTATGACTTTAGTTATTTTAAGCTCGACGTGGTTCATGAAATTTTAGAATAGTTTTCTAATCTAAAATTACTGTGAGAAATTGGACATTTGAAACTTAGCCAAGTAAACCAAAGATATATAACTTTAAGTTAGAAAAATACAAAAAGTCATATTTGATTTTCACGTGGCCATGAAGAAAAAATGGATGATAATATGAATGAAGGTATAATTACTAGTGTACTTTAACTCTGTCTCTAATTTCATGCTCGTGTAGAAAGTTCACATTATGACATGCTGCTCTAGGCATAGCACAAACTATATTGGGGGTTATAACTTTTGTCTAAAAATGAATGAGTCCCTTTACTTTTCTAGTCCTGACAATGTGCGTACCTTTTAAATACACATCAGTCTTTGTTCTTTAGAACGCATATTGAGCTTTTGCTTTCTATAAAACTTATATAGCTAAGTATTCATCTTCATATAGCTATGATACCAGCAAGACGGGGAAAGTGTATGCAGCAGTGTCAAATGATTATTGCGTACGATTACACACATAAACTCAACACATGTTTTTAAATTTTTCATTATTTTCATCACTATCATTAATTTGCAGCTGAGCAGTATCTGCATCAAAGTAAGTTAATAAGTTGTAAACTTAGTTTATACTCTTCAGGTACTGCAGCATGTGTAAATGTCTGTGAAGAAAGTAAATAATGATAATTGGCTGTGAGCCTAAATTATAGGAGCTCTCAACATCCTACAGCTTTTGATATACATGTGTTTGCATTAAGGACCAGACTCATTGACGCAGAGAACCATCAATAATAATAAAAATACCATCCATTTTTTAAAACTTTCTTTTTCACTTTTACAAATTTACAACCTGCTATACAGAAAAGGTCGAAAAGGTTGGGAGCAATACAGTTTGTTTCGAAAAAATTTAATAACTCCGCATGATAAACATTTTCTATTTTTACGGACTCACACAGAATACATTGTTAAATCCTGTGGTTGTTGTAACTCATACCAAATTCCTGTTTAAAAATACTTATATATTAATTGCTTCTTCATTCATTATGCATAGTATATTGAAATACACATCATGAATATAACCACTAATTCATTTTTAAAAAACTAAAGATTTCATTTGAGACGCATGCAATTTTATTGCCGTGCAGATGTCGAGTTTTCGATCTGCATGAAATTCCACAAAATTAAATTTTGTCTCATCTTACAACAACAGACAACTATAGGTGGACTTGGACAGAAGTCTTAACCCTTGCAATGCGACTATCATGAAACTAGACACACCAAACAAACTTGCAGACAAACAAACGTGTGCATTGTATGAAAAAGAAGTTGCGTTGCTTGAGTAGTAGCGTATAAGACACATTATTCTGTCTGTGCAACTAGATTTTTTGAAACAAGTTTCATCGTCAAAATTTATGGATCTAGATTTGGTTTGGTCTATAGCACAATCAAGATGAACTCTGCTCTACAACTTGTCTATTTGGATTACAACTCACATCTCACAGCCAACATCAGCAGTAGATAGCAAGCACACAACAAGAACTTACATATATACGAAAAATTTACACGTGAAGACGGGGTGGCCGTCAGATTACTAGTTACATAACAATCAATATACTCATCGCTACATTATTTGATATTTACAGAAAATTCTCATTTTGTTTGTCCTCCCAGTCTATTTGTCACCAACTGACTCCGCACAATCTATCTGAAATAACGTACATAAAGCTAACTTAATTGATAATTACTCCCTATACAGATCAAGCTGTATATATATACGCTATTCGTGGTAATTAAAGCAGAGTTCTGTGTTACTCTCAACAGTACCCAATAGAGGTTTCTTCAGTTTGATAGTCTGAAGAATCATCAAGATATTCTGACTCTGACAGTAAAACACAGGTTTTCTCTTTCGTATTAAAGTTACTTTCATAGCTTAAACCACACATTACTTTATTGTTCAGAGTCCCTCTATTAAATATATTAGTTAAAGCTAAATTCTTACATACGAACTGTGTTCAACTGTGTTGTATAGAATTAGGTCTCACGCAGACTATCTTCCAAATTCTTACTCATTGCGTCTACTCTACATTGTGATTACTATAATTATAAGGTACATACTACACACACATATAGCAGTGATCTCCAAAATATTAACAAGACACTTTTTCCCAGCATGGACACACCTCCTCTCGTCGACGAGGGTGCAGGAAAGGGCGACAAGTCTCAAAGTTCCATGGACAAATTTCGTGAGATAAGCACAGAAGACCAACATGGTAAGAGATGTGTGCGTGACATTTATCCACTCATTATAATAGGTAGCATAGAGATACTCATCTGCGTTTACCTATACAACACCAGTACCTTGTATAATATATTCCCAGTCCAATGAATCACGGTAATATATAATGACGGTCACGGCATTTATAAAAGCAGAGTTTGGAATATGGAGAAAGTCATAAAAAAACGACGCCTCTCTCAGAGTGACCCGAGGTGGTTGCGAATTGAGTTGCGATTGTCGTGGGAAATGCAGTTCACTCTCCACATGCACCACCACCACCACCTCAACATCTCGCAAGTTGTCCTCCTGAACCTGCCTCAGCAATTAAGTAAACTATACCAAGTACCCCTTCTCGAGAGAGGCCCTTAATCACTGCAGCAGCAGGTACTTCCATCATATCCTGACCTTCGTTCGAACTGGGTTACCTTCGTTTCCCATAATTATGTAGGAGCTCTCTATTGTATTGCAGTAATAAACCAATCCACATATATATTATTGAGACCATTTGAGACTCAATATTTATCTGTCCTTCGACACGTCGACTCGACATAGTAAACATATTTGATACTCTTCTGAAGTCATTAAGTCACTGGCAAACTAGTAGTAAGGATATTAACAGCAAACAGCAAGTTGTTGTTACTGCAGTGCAATAGTTTCTCTTGTCATCAGATTGATTGCAATATTATTGCAAACCTATTATATTATATGCAAAAAATCAAAAGGTAGAAAATTGGTTTTTAATTTTCAGATTTCTTTGACAGGTTTCGTTAATGATTATTAGCTTTATCATCACGCTTTCTTAGTATCTCGTAATTGTCACGTATAAATCTGAAAATCTGGTAGTGCAAAGATTAAAGATAGCTTGTGAAAGGTGACAAAGTGCAAAAATTAGGATTTTAGGGACATAAATCCTTCGTTGCGGAACGGGGATCTTGATGATATAGGTCTGTCTTTTGTTGTATTCGTGAATTCTTGCTAGTGTACTGATATCTGAACATAAAGAAGATAAGGAGATGATGTTTTTGCATTTCCTCTGCTACTCATACCATCTCACCAAGCGTTTTTGCATCTCTTGAGTCATATCGTAAAATTATTACAGCAGAGCCAACAACAGCGTGGCTGTAGTTTACTACAGCCGACTGCTGCGACGAAGGTCTCCCTTCATTTTACCTTGCTAACAAAAAGGTAACATCCATCACTGCTGGTGTTGATTCAGGAATGTCAGTATTACTGCTCGTTCGTTCGTGGTGTGTGTCTACATAGCCTTCGATCATTCATTCATCTTTAATAGTGCTCGCTAATCAACCTAGTCTGTGCATAAAAATTTGAGTTTATAAGCAGTTTTTAAGTTACAAAAGGTTTCTTGTTTTTTGTACTACGATTTTCGAAGTTATCGCAGTAGAATTAGAATTAGAATAGCTGTGGTTGCATTTTTGCAAGTGAGAAAGGCAAAAAGCCCATCGTGTTTTGTGCAGCTGTGCATGTGGTGGTGTTGGTAGTAGGCAAGTTGCATCAGCTGAGGCAATTTCAGAGGAAGTGAAGTCATCTGAAAGTTGTAAGATTTAAATAGAAATAGAGAAGGTCGTTTTATCAACACTTAATACTTCGTGATTCAATAACGTAAACAAACACTGTTTTACCAGTAAAAAGTACTGAAATAAAGTTATACAGTAAAGGTGTTTCATATGTATTTATAGATCAATCAGTGACTGATTTTTATTTTTACTTTCCAGGACGCAATCATTGGACTTGTTGTTACTTTAGATCAGCAATATACCCTCACATTTGCCACCAGGAACACAGGATGGCTGATGCAGAACGGGCTCAAATTGAAGCGGAGATTAAAGTCCAAGGTGAAGTTGTTCGCAAATTGAAGTCAGAGAAAGCTCCCAAAGAAAAGGTAAGGGAACAGACATTTCGTAGACCTTTGAGGAGGATAAGAAGTATTGTAAGGCAATGTACTTAATATTAAGTAGATCTGTTTCTGTTTGTGATTTCTCGGGTGTTCTTCAACTCTACTGGTTTATTCTTGTTCTTGTTGCTGCTTCTTACGGGTGTTTTGGCAAATTGCATTTGACATGGGAATTTTTTGCTTGTCACGGAATTTCTTTCGATTTGCGGCGCAACGCAAACAATCTTATTGTCAAATCAATCGATTGCGGCGGTCTTACTCATCGATGATGACTTTATCACAGATTGATGAAGAAGTTGCTAAATTATTGGAGCTGAAGGCGCAAATCAAAGATGATGGCCCACAAAAGTTCCAGCTTAAAGTTCCAAAGGTGATTGACTCGTTTGCTATTGAAGATGAATTCTTTCAATATTGAGGTGCTTTATCAACGCAAATTAATATAATTAGGGGACTCGAGACTACAATCCTGAGCAGATGGCTATTAGAGAAAAAGTCTTATCTACTGTTATTCAATGCTTTAAACGACATGGAGCTCAAACTATAGACACTCCAGTGTTTGAACTTAAAGAAGTTCTTACAGGAAAGTATGGGGAAGATTCAAAACTCATTTATGACTTAAAGGATCAAGGAGGAGAAATACTCAGCCTCAGATACGACTTAACAGTTCCTTTCGCCAGATATCTAGCCATGAGTAAAATAAGTTCCATTAAAAGGTATCACATTGCAAAAGTCTACAGAAGAGATAACCCAGCAATGACCCGTGGAAGATATCGAGAATTCTATCAATGTGTAAGTAAATAATTTAAATGTCTTCAGATCAAATGATTGGTCAACACATTTCAATAATCTCGTGATAACAGGATTTCGACATTGCGGGGGCCTACGATCCTATGCTTCCCGATGCTGAGTGTATCAAAATTGTAGAAGAAATTCTTACCGCATTAGAAGTTGGCGAATTTCAAATCAAGATCAATCACAGAAAAATCTTGGACGGTGTTTTCGAAATGTGCGGTGTTCCTGCTGACAAATTCAGAACTATTTGTTCATCAGTTGATAAACTTGATAAAACATTTTGGGAAGACGTCCGGACTGAAATGATAGATGAGAAGGGACTAACTCCAGAGGTAGCAGATGCTATTGGGGGACACATTAGACTTAGTGGGACTCCTTCTGATGTGATAAGCCAACTTAAGACAAGAGAAGATTTCCTGAAAAATAAAAATGCAAAAGAAGGTCTTGACAGTATGGAACTGCTCGTGAAGTACTGTAACTTGATGGGAATAAACGAGTCAACTCTCAATTTTGATCTGAGTTTAGCTCGGGGATTGGATTATTACACGGGCATCATATATGAAGCTGTGCTTCTAAGTAAGTTAATTCTTGTAATTTAATAGATATTTAGTGGAGTTTTTTGTGAAGTTGAGTGGAAAACATTGGAAACTTTTCTTTTTTATTTGATTCGTACAGGTCGAGAGAAAAATGGTGACGCCGTTGGAGTTGGAAGTATTGCTGGCGGAGGAAGATATGACACTTTGGTTGGAATGTTTGATCCGAAAAATCGTCAAGTTCCATGTGTTGGTGTTTCGATTGGTGTAGAGAGGGTATTCAGTATATTAGAACAGAAAGCCCTGAAGAATAAAGTCAGAACTACAGAAACTGAAGTCTACGTAGCCAGTGCACAGAAGGGCCTTGTGGAAGAAAGAATGAAATTGCTCTCAATCTTGTGGAACGCTGGAGTTAAAACTGAGCATTCGTACAAGTCCAATCCTAAACTTCTTCAGCAGCTTCAGTATTGTGAAGACATGTGTATCCCGTGGGTAGTACTAATTGGTGGAAGTGAGTTAGAAAAAGGCATTGTTAAGCTTAGGAATGTCGTTTCCCGAGAAGAAGAGGAGATTCAACGAGACCAACTAGTGGTTGAATTACTTAAGAGGATTCGTAACTAGGTTTTAAAGCGTTATTTCAATTTAATGCATATTTAAATTTAAAATCACGACGTCTCTTAATCTGCTCAGCCTTCACTAAAGTTACCTCTGAAAATACAAACTGAAGCAATTAAGGGATTTGGACGCTTCATTTGATAAAATATCTTCTCACATCGTGCTGCATCTAGTAGTGATAAAATTATATAATTTATGATGTCTCATTTCACAAGTCGTAAATGAAGTTTTCTGTGGGTGAAAGTTGGGCTTGTCGCGTTTAACGTTGCAAGTCCTGTTCGGTGATTGGGTTGACATTTTTATAAAACTTGTATGTGAAATGTTAAAATGCCTGTTTATACTTTCCCTCTGGTGAATTTCGCTTCAATAAAGAAAAGTACGAAAATGTGCTTTACTCAAAGTCATTGAATGCAATTATTTTCTTATAAAACGGTTTATTGTTTCATTAAATTGTAAACAGGACTAGAATTTCTCATGATTTGATTATCTGAGTAGCTTCAGATTTAACGAGGTCTAATGTGATTCAGATCAGGAAGGCATATCTTCCTCCAGAACAATCTTAATTCACCCGGAAGCCAAAGGATGAATGAGAGAAATCCTGGAATTGCAAGAACTGTAAATACCGTAGAAAATAACTGGCTTTCATCTGCCGTCAGCTCTATGAATTCAATTCGTTCGTCTATAATAGAAAAACGGGTATAAAAGAAATGAGTAATGTATTTTGATTTTTAAAAATTCAATGGCATATGATATTACCTCCACTGAAAAGGGAATTATTATTACGATGCAAATTGTCGAATGGAGTGAGTGGATGAATAACATCTAATTGAGATACATTGGGACTAATCACAAATAGTGCAAATCCCGAATAAAAAATAGCCTTAAATATATTAGTGAATCCATAAGTCGAAGGAAAGTCTTTTACTCCGAAGACATCTACTAGTAGTACTGTTTTAGTAGCGAACATAGTTCCTCTCGTGATTCCATGCATGACAGCCAAGCAGAAAGATGTTCCGATAGTAGACGAAAGTCCAAATCCTAATACATCATAGACAATTGAGTGAGCATTTCGAAACCAGACATGATGTCAATGAAAAATCGTATGAATTCAATGGGAAATAATACCAGTGGTTGATATGCTCGCACATATGTTCCCTATGAAGAACCCTAGTCGTCGTGTGAACCACTTTGAATCAGAGATGTAAGCAATCACTAATCTAGCGAGGATGTCGGAGCAGTAGATCAAAAGAAGAGCTATTTCTCCTTGACTTGAATAATTCACATTTTTGATGCGAACAATTTGTCCATATACGACTAACGGAATGAATTCCAGAGCGACCTCACTCAATGCTATTCCTATGGCAGTAACAAGAAAAGTTGTTTGCTTCAAATATCTAAATTTCAAATGACGCAGAGATTTTATCATTCGCAAACGAAGTGGGAGGATTCGGGTCTCGTTTCCGTGCACAGAATCTTCAACTGCAGACGACGGTTGATCACAAGCATCACCAATATTCGCATTCACATTAGTATCTTTACTGGAACCTCCGGAAACATCTATTTGATTGTTGTTTCCCACTGAATTTCCAACCGGTCCGTGGAATTTTATATGAGTTTCTAGATCCACAAACCTATCGCATGTAATGTTAGCAGAGCTGCTGGTTCCAAAAAGTTGTTCTGATGGCTGCTCATACTGGCCTGTCGCATTCCATGCTTGCCCCACCAAAACCTCGCTATCAGATTGAGATTTGTCCCTAGAGAGGTTGTTAAATGAAGAAGACATGGCTGGAGTACAATTCCCCGTGACATTTGTCGACGGACCCTCGGATTCCTCAGGTATATTAGGTAGCATGGTTGCTGAAATTTCAAGGAGATAATGACTTCTCTTCCTCGGTTTGTCAGTATTTTCAAAGTTTTCAGATCTCGACTTGATCTCCATCAAAGGAATTCCTTCAGGATTATATGAATCTTTGTTGCCTACTTCATTTGCCTCATTCTGTTCTGAGGAATCTTTTGGGCGCATCACAGATAATCTGTCTGATATGGTGTATAAAGGCATTACATATAAAATTGCTGCCACGAATGCCAACACTGAACACAAGGCCCTAATGAGAAGTTTGTCTTCTGCTGAGTTAACTTCATAAATAGCATTATTGTAAAAATACGGAGCAGTGAGGTAGCCCACTCCAGCTCCCATCTCAAGAATTCCTACGGAGAGACCTGTGTATTCTCTCACACAAGCTTCTATCACAAGCAGATATGTAGTATGTACAGCCAATCCTATTCCAAATCCTGCATCAAATTATGTCAATTTATTAGCAATTCCTTGATTTCTCTATCTCCCCTTTCTCTTCTGTATCTGATAAGATCAATGAATGGCTCACCAACAATTCCAGAGTAAGCCACAATCAACCAGCCGTGAAGACTTAAAGTTGAAGCTGCCATAAGGAATCCAAACGAGGCTATGAAACAGCCTACCATCGCCACTTTTCTGTGACTCCATATTTCCACCATAGATTGACACATCAAAGCTAAACGATTATTATACATGTATTGTTGCATGTTTGTATCTTTTCCACATTCTTGAGTTATCTTTTTCGGATATAAAGATACCTGTGATATAGTACACGATCATTTGAGTTGCCATTAGCCATTTTGCAACAGATGCGTGAGTCCACACTTGATCATCCGCAAAAAGAATGCCACTCGTATGGAAGGTACTTTCCAGAAGCTACGCATCACATGAGCAAACCACCTTTTTCTTATCATCAGCTCGCAGCAATATGAAGATGAATATTTCATATAAGATCATACCAAGATGAGCACGGTACCTACTGCAACGACAACCCAGAAAGAACTTTGCTTCAGAATCCTCTCCATTTCGGTGACTAAACTTATCCACAGAAGTCCTTTTGGTAAAGGTAAAATGGTGATGATGATAAGTCATTCGTCGATAGTGAAATCATGAAGACAAAACTTAATGTGCGTTATAATGTTAAAAGTCAATAGCGTGAACAGTCTGAACAGAAATGTGTTCATTGTTTCTGAACTTCTCAACTGTAAATTAGTAGTAATCATATTCCATACGCAGTAGTGAATCTATTGTATCTGCATGTGGAACTGTAAACACTTTGTGTGCACTAGTGTGCAGCAAACTTATTATTATTATTTGTTAGACGGAAGTTGACGGAATGTAATGAAATGGAAATAAACTCAGCAAAAATCTGCTTCCAGTAGCAGTGATGTCCCAATATCAATTACTTAATTTCAATAATTAACTTTTGACATGAAAGTCTAGGAGCTGTAAAGAAATTAAGTGACTCGCAGATACGTTCCGTTTCGAGCCATGGTTAAAATAAACTCAATACAACATTACGATAATTTAAACTTGAAATTCCACTAACATGATGCAAATAATCGTATTTTTTTAATGGGTACCAGAACTAAACATACACGTCGTCGGTATACCAAATACCTGGTTGTGGTCGTCCACAAACAGCTTTTGTTGGCAATACGGCACTGTAAATAAATACATCTTTAGACAGATATCAATTATTTTACCGTCTGCTGCTGCATGAAAGAACCATGACTAAAGTACTTGAGGTATTTAAAAGAGACCCCAGGCACCTGCACCGTACTACGTGTTGCAAATAAGTGCTAATGAAAAACTACATGATTCTTACTCTATAGATTTATTTCTACTTAAGGCACCTTATGACGGAAAGTCAATTGCATATAAGGAGATTTTGTGTATTATTATATGCACTGTTTTTGCCTCAGGGAACCAGCAGCTTCCTCATCACAGAAACTGGTACAACAATATAATAAAGCATGGAAGGTCTCAAGATCATCTTCCACTCTCATACAAATACTATATACTGTAATATGTATTAATGTTGATTTCAATACAAATCATGGCGTACGTGTAAAAAATAATTACCATGTAGAGCTTCTGAATCGTTGACAATCTTTGTAATAATGCGAGCGCTCATCTGTCGGGATAGCATTATTGCCAAAAATCGTGTAATTCATGAAAATCACGCAGAAAATAATTGTTCTATGCTCCACGTCTGAATTGCACGCAATTATTGCCATCACAGGAGTGAGAAAATCGTCCACAAATTAGTTTCTACACAACAGAAAATCCTAATGGTAATTACATGGTTCACGCTGCCCCAACTTCAATTTTGCATTTTCCATGAGTTCCTGAGACCCATTGGCCATCCTTGTCTTGCGTAATCTCTTCTTGTGTTAACATAAGACACGACCAAGTCTAAGCAAAATCAGCCTTACCCTTCACGGTAAGTCGAATCATACTTACAATCATGCATTAAAATCATGCTGAGTGTCAGAGCAGCAAAGTTAAGTTGTTGGCCAGAGTACAAGCCATAAATATACAGAACGATTAGTTCAGTGATATTTTAAACTGACCACTCCCTTCACCACAAGCAAGGCTGTAAATCTCACTTATTATTAAAGATCTCTCAGTCAATAGCAGCAAATACCTTTCAGCAAATCAATCTAACAATCGCATGTTTAGTTTTTACGAGAAATCCTTGAAAGGTGTGTTTTATTGTATATTGTTTTACCAACTTTAGACCGTCTCCAGGAGTTGGAGTTTTTGTAGAGACACACTCACTCAGATTGAGACGAGACAGCTCATCGCCTTCACTTACATTTTTTTGAGACACACTGTAGCATCTATATAATGGCACGGATGTTTAATGGTTTTGGATGAGTAAATAGTCTTCAAGACATATCGGCTCTACTAATCAGCCTATTTTACAACTATACAAGTCGCATGTAAATGACAATGAGAGTCTTTTGCCGGCAAACTACTTGTATTGCGTGCATGATCAGTAATTCTTGCTCAGTATATCTCTCTTGAAATTGCTATATTTACGAGCTGAGACAAAATAAATTGGACAAAGGTTTTCGGTAAGCTTGTGATGCTTTTAATTGTTGAATGTTGAATTTTCGGGTTCTTCAGATAGAGATGAGATTTTCACGTAAAGTAAATTCCGTATTGTTTAGTGATCATGGAGAATTTTTTTAATAGGTAAATCTGACCCCGTCAGTAAGGCATAAATCGGTGAAAAATATTAACCATGAGCTTACCTCGTTATCTCTTTCCACGAGTATCTTTGCATAAGTACCGTACTGCAGAGACGATATTAATTTGTAATCGGAGTGAAAGTATATAATATAACATGTAATTCAATCGCATGCATTGTTTGAGACATAAAAGCGCAACTCAGACAGACTCATGACATTTCCAACCATGTCAAGTTTAGTTTTATTAGTTTTGGTTTTATTGTTCGATTTTAGTTGTGTTCTTAACTGAAAAGGAAATGTTTATTGGTCATATTCGTCAACACATAATCTTGCATAATATTATTATGTTTGTCTAAAACTCATCGTCATCTTTTCTTTCTCTGTCTCCACTGACTCGTTTCTTGAGCAAAATGAACTTGTTTTTAACTTGTCCATGTTGAATGTGACACATCAGCATTTATTTTATGATTAGTGCATGAGTCAACTTCACATGAAATTTTTTCTTTACTTACAATGATGCTCTCAAATTACGAAACCCAAATGTTTTGCTGCAACCGCATATGTTTGACCACACATTGAAACGGCATATAAATGCACAGAAGGTGAAATGTATGAATCCACTTATCTTCTAAAATGATCCAGACTTATCAATTATATGACTCGTGCACCTACACACCACTCGGATAAACTTGTGTTTCTTGTAAAAAGCGCATTACACATGAATTTATAAGGTTTGTAAAGCAAATACACACACATATCCTGTGCATGTGAAGATTCTTAGGTACATTATCCGAATGTATTTTACATTTACCTTAAACATGAATTGAATTAAACTGACTTGCATATAAAAGTGTAAACTACAATTCAATTCTACAATTACAATCCATACACACACACACACACACACACTTACAGACAGATAGATAAACCATCGAACAATTGATTCACAATGTCATTACACTTTACACTCATAATTATAATCGCATTGTTTTGTTCAAACACATTCATTCATATATATTATATATTATACATATATATATTTCATGCATGCATGCATATCCATATCCTCCACCACCCCGATTCCATAATAACAATACTCCTTACTTTTAAAAGTTTTTCACAGTCTCATAAAATTGAAAAATGCAGTAAAACCTCACATAATAACTTTCTTCTTTCAACCTAATTTACATGAACCTCTGTCAAAGTCGAACGCAGCAGGTTTCACAACATTAGCAGCAATTGAAAAAAATATTTCCTATCCTATTCCTCTTCAGATTTAATCGCATCAACTTCATGAGCAGTAGATTCTTTTCTGCTATTGTTAGTTATTAACATTTTACAACATGCACTTTGTACTTCCAATATCATCATCATCATCATCATCATCACCATCAAACACAATACTATTAAACTAATATTCCTTCCTGTGCAACTCCCCACCACTCCACCACCACCACCACCACCTCCGTTTTGTACAAGAAATGTATTGAGTATTATGATTGCTATTGAGTCTTGTTTCAGTCTCACCCATTTAACTTCAGACAGGCTCAGACAGCACAAGAGTAAGACAAGACGAAGGCAAGAGCAGGAGAGACTCAGAGAAATTGCACAGACACTTCCATAGCCTTTTAATTTTCTTGCATCTTCGTACACAGTTGTACAATAATACTGTAATAATATACTCGGTGTCCCCATTTTTGAGATTTTTGTCGACACAACAAGAGGCTCAGGTCGACTGAAGTCGAAATTCAAGTCGCACATGGTGAGAGTGAGAGAAGTGCAATGTCCTTATTATTATTATTCTTAGAAGAAGAAGAGCAGCAGAACAGACGGGGAAAGTGGTGGTAGGCACTCCTCCCAGGGACATTCCTGCCGTCTCCGTCGAACAACTTTTTAAATTCATTTTTAAGTGTCGTCGTCGTCGTCGTCTTGTGCTCAAGGAGAGATTCTTCGGATGGACTAAACTGTACTGCAAGTAGAACTGCAACTGATGCCTTCACGAGAAGAGGTGAATAATCATTGTGGTTATTAAGTGTACCAGCATAAGTTAAAAGAAAGATGTACGTAAACGGTTTGTATTTGAGGTAATAATAAGTGAAAGATTGGGTGGATTTATTGGGAGAAATCCAAATCTTCAAGTTTAAAGTCATTTAAAGAGATGACAATTAAAGGGACTTATAATTTAAAACAAGTCTGTAGTATTTTGTGCGTGAGTAAAAGTGAATGTGGATAATGTGGAAGTTATTCAGTCAGATATTATTAGACGGAGGAATAAGACAGGTTTATTTTTAGGGAAACGAGGTCAAATTAGTTTGTATTTTGAAGGAATCTCTTTTGTATTATTGTTATATTGTATATTGTTGCGTGGTTTTAAATATTTAAATATATCATCCTTTCCAATGTTGGAATTGATAGTGACTTTATTACGAAGAGAGATGTTCCGTAGTTTAATTATATACCCTTAGTTTGACTTAAAGTTGTTAAAAGTGAGGAAATTCATTTACCTTCAAAACATATCATAGGTTAAGTAAATAATAATGTGGGAGTGGTCATCAGTTGTCTATTTTATGTTCGGTGTAGGTTAGCCTCAACTAGAGATAGTGGAAAAATAGTGGAGTAGTTTAAGATAGAATAAGTGTTTTCAGTGCAAAGGAGAGATGAGTCATTAATGGATGTTGATTTATTCGGAGCTCATAATTAATGTTTGCAGGGAACGCAAATAGGAGAATTAATTAAGACAGTTTGCAACGAAATACTGTCGTTGATGGGGGAGTTATTAGCTTGTGTGGTGAATTACCACTTGTCACGCTTGTGTATGGTGGTACCTGACCTCCACCGAACCTGCCCCTTTTTATTGTAACAAAGAGACAAAAGTACCAATAATAACGAATCGTGTAATGAGGTATTGTCCATAATTGGAGTGAATAATTATCCCGAATGTGAGGAAAAATTGGTCTTCAATGTTATCAGAGGTCCTTTTAATTGCGCTTGTTGTATGGCTGCAGACAAAATGGTGAACAAAGCGCAGACAATTCCATGAATGAGTTTGTGTGGTTTTTTGTAATTAATTACCGGCTACTAAAGTACATAGTGTAGTTCCATAAACAAAAAAAACAGTTTGAAAACATGCACACTTGCTAAGTTACTAGAGGATAGTTGAGCTCAAGGTTTATTGGGTCTAAAAAGTTTTTAATTTGGAATGAAGTTGTAATGACAAAGATGAGTAGGTAATTAATCTAATTGCTTTTTGGTACTTGATTTTATTGCAGAGAAATCAACATGAGAGAATCAATTGTGGATGGAACACCAAATCACTGCTCGGATGGCAGCAAGCATGAAGAGTTCGCAGGAAAAATGAAAACAACTCGGAATGAAAGTGCGGTAGAGTGTAAGACAACGGAAGTGAAGGGTCGTTTAGTGGAAAGTGTGGTTGGATTGAGTTTGTCTCCTTGGAATAAATTCATGAAGGTGTATCGAAACGGGCAAGAATCAAGTTCAGCAGTACCTATTCAGATTAACAGACAAATTAGAGAATGGTCTGAAATCCTGCAAACTCTTCAAGAGGCTATTAAAGTTCCTGTCAAGCAAGCCTTTACAATAACCGGCAAAAAATTGTCTTCAGTTAGCGAGCTGGACAAGATTCACGAACTTGTTGTTAGTGGAGATGAACCTTATCAAAAGGTGCAGTATGGATGCAAAGAAAATGGTTTTAACAAAGCGAGTCGCTCCGAAAAAAGAAACATCGGCAGACCTAAGCTAAGAAAAACCGAGAGAGAATCTCTAGCTCGATCTGTAATATTGGAAGCATCTTCACTGTGCGATGTCGATCCTAAAATTTCCTTAAGTAATCCATTGGTGAAGACTTTTTCGGAGCAAGATGTGTCAAGTATGGAGTCTGGTTTGTCATCTCCTAAACTTCGAATGCGGCAGTCACACTCCCCAAGACCGCGGCCAATTTCTGCATATCAAGGAAACATGAGCACTTCTGTAGAAAGAAACAGTCCCTTAGGAAATTCGGTTTCCAGAATTCCTAAGCGAATTATTACTAGCCCAAGTACAAATTCAAATAATCAATCACCATCGTCTCAAACCTCAATTCCTGTTTTCAATCCAAGATCAAGTAAGAAGATTGTGGATAAAGAAAAACTTCCCGCAGTGATTGTATCCACTGAGAGGCCTAGTCGGCAAGGTATTGAAGTAGATAGTGATAAATTGCGCTGCATAATGTAATATTTAAATTTTTATATAATCCTGTTTACAAAATAGATGCTTTGAAACGAGAGTTCCTTCCAGCAAAAAGGATATACGTGATTCGCCATGGAATGAAACCGAGAAAATCAAGGAGGATACTGCTTAATCCCAAAACCACAGCTAGATCATTTGATCAAGTTCTTAATCACATCACTGAGTCTCTTAGACCTGACTGGGGAGCTGTAAGGAAAATCTACAATCTCAAAAAAGTTGAGGTAGGGGTAGTATGATCGTATGAATGAAATTCACAGAAACTATACCGTTCATCATTGTGTGGTTTTGTTCTAGATATCTTGCGTAGAAGACTTCTTTGGAGACGAAATTATTTTTTTGGCTTGCCCAAACGATCGTGTCGGGACAAATGATTTTAATTTAGACATTGAAGGTAAAAAATCAAGTTTAAATTGGGAATTCCAACAGTTAAATGCAAAATCTTTTGTTAAAACTTAACAGAGAAAAAATCTATGGATCTGTACGGCAAAGAGAAAGTTATGTTGTCTAAGCAAACGAAACTTCGAGGACTAGAAATATCTCGATCGCCCAATCGAAGACCAAAGTCAAGTTCGAACTCGCAGAACACATGTGTTAGTATTTCCTATCCCAACCATCCGAAGAATATCAAAACTGAAGATTTTCCTGCTGTAGTTAAAGAAAAATATAGCGTAGGAGACATTATTGGAGACGGAAACTTTGCAGTTGTTAGAAAGTGTACACACCTTCAGACTCGGGAAACTTTTGCTTTGAAAGTAATCGATAAATCCAAAGGCAAAGGCAGAGATGCTCCTCCAGAATATGAGGTCAAAATACTTGGAATGGTACAACATCCCAACATTATCAAAATGTTTGAACAATACGATTTTAACAATGAGCTCTACATTGTTCTGGAGATGATAGAGGTGACCACTATTTTCATTAAATTTGTTTGTATGTACTCAATGCATATTCGACTGTTTGTTAGGGAGGAGACCTTTTTGAAGCAATTGCAAAGGCCACTAAGTTTTCTGAACCAGAATCAGCGTCAATGACTAGGGATATAGCGTCTGCCCTATCCTTTTTACATAGTCGACGGATTATTCATCGTGATATTAAACCAGAAAATCTACTGGTGAGAATAATAAAAAGAAAATTATTTATTAATGAACCCAACGCTTAAAGGTAACCGTGTTCGACTATGTACAATTAGGTTTACACGAAAGCTGATAGTCAACTTGGAATCAAGCTAGGAGATTTTGGTTTGGCTCAAATAGTAAATGGTCCTTTGTATACAGTATGTGGGACACCTACGTATGTGGCACCTGAAATTTTGGCTGAGTCTGGTTATGGACTCACCGTAGATATTTGGGCACTTGGAGTTATTGTTTATGTTTTACTTTGCGGATATCCACCTTTTGTAAGCCCAACTGGTGAACAAGAAGAACTCTTTGAACTGATTCTTACTGCCGATTATGAGTTCCCACCAGAACACTGGGACAGTATTTCATATGATGCTAAGCATCTGATATCCCGGATGATAGAGCCAGATTCGGATTTGAGATTAAGTGCTAACGACGTTTTGGACCATCCATGGCTCTCGGTGAGTTGTACACTTAATCAGAAAATATCCGTCACTTGAGCTACCCAACAGAAAAGCTAATTATTATGTAATATTTGCACCAGATGGATTCCACTGATTCTCATGCAAAGCGTTATCCACCTGAAGATGACTTTAATGCGAGAGTTTTTGCCGCAATGGGTCTAACTGACATTCATCTGCCAGGATCTTCTGGAGTTGGAACGACTAACAATAAAGCTTCGTACTCGTAACCTGCCCCTGAGTCATTTTGTATTTATTGCGAGTACAAAGCAAATTCAAGACTAGTCTTACTCATTAAAAACTCAAATATAAAAACGGAATATTAGATTTACCATGAAACTTAAATTCACACAATTCAAAAATAAGTGAACAATATCTCGACTTGGAATATCTTTAATTAAGTGCTTATACTCATATCATGAATTTGCAAGGAAAAAGAATCTAAAAACTTGGTTCATTTACATTCGCACATTTTTTAGACTAGTTTCTAAATCTAATTTATTGTCTTCAACCATATACTATCAGATTTATATCAGTATAGTAACACTGGGGTGAGCGTAGCCTAAATATTGAAATTTCACAAAATAAAATTTGTGTTAATGCATAAGAGCTAGAAGGAATATAATTGACAATGAATTCGATTTCAGATTGGCAGTACAAATGTTCAAATTACAAAATCCTCATAGCATGTAAGTGTTTCTTGTTTTTAGAATAGTTGGTTATTTATTCAAGCAGCAGTTGCGGCTGACCAAAGACTATTTATATTTATGCTGGAGATTGATAAGAAAGCAGGTTGCACGGGACGTTTTAATTTTGGAACTGTGATCTGTTTAGTTTTAAGATAATTATTATGTCATGACACTGTCAAATATATATTTATACAATATTTATGGTTATGAATACATTTTGCGATTGAGAATACGGAAGGATTCATTAGCAACATTTGATACTAATGAAAACATGATAATAATAATTACAACGAAAAACCTGTAATTGTGGTACCTCTTGTGAATTTAAATACCTACTGTATACCTCATAGAGGTGAGAAATTGACGATGAGAGTTTGAAATGTAAAATTCAATCGATTTGAATTCAATAAACTGCAATTTCAAAGCCAAAATTTTATTCGAGTATCAAAGAATTGAAGAAATCAGAAGTTATTAACCAGGTTTTATATAGCTACACTGCAAACGCAAGTAAAGACTAACAGGTTCAGATCTTGTTGAAAACAGTAAGGTGATTCGATTAGTTTCATGAAAAATAGTTGACATTTCGGGTTGGGAACATGGTTATCTTAGAGCTCCTTCAGC
>Ga0194135_10000351_pt1 | contig 26780 bp, 14 predicted proteins | sample LitLau_LLRF_2013_FD_134024 | JGI IMG/M metagenome (GOLD analysis project Ga0194135, IMG submission 134024) | Freshwater sediment microbial communities in response to fracking from North America - Little Laurel Run_MetaG_LLRF_2013 (version 2) | ecosystem: Environmental > Aquatic > Freshwater >... | reverse complement strand
TGAGGAACTATATCAACAATGTCATCTCGGAAGCAAATCTTCGCTCATCACTCGATAGTGCGGCCGAAGGACGCGCTATCGCAAAAATGACGGGGGTTCGGGGGCAGACGAAAAAATTAATAACGGGGGTTCGGGGGCAGAGCCCCCGACTAAAAATGTAAGACTGACGGGGGCAAAGTGCGTAAGGAAGCACTAATGCGTTGATATAGTTCCTTTTTAAAAAAAACTTAGAAATATTACAGTGGCCCATTTACTATAATCCAACCGCTGAAATTTCATGATCAAATTTTTCGAGTATGTATAGTTTAGTTTTGTAGTGCATTTGTTCTGATTGGAATGATTGGATGTTTATATTTGTGTTTGACTTATTTGCAGGAACGTGTGGGGTCTATGCATGCAGTGATTGTTACAATGAGCGATTGATGCGTTTTGCCTAAGAAAGAGGAGGACTGGATAGAAAGTTGCTAAAACTAGAAAATACCGAGAGTGATTCAACAAGATGAGCAATAATAGTTCACAAAGTCCCCGAAGTGAAGCTTCGTCCGCTTCTAGTTCGACTCCGTCAACTCCAACGACAAGTCAAGGAAATGGGTCGTCGCCAAATTACGAGTTCTTGAGGAGAGGTAGTAGAAAACGAGGGGTGGTTCATGGTGGGATAGTTGAAAGTTGGGAGGCCAAGTTAGCCGAGTACTATTGTCCTATCTGCTTTCAAACGCTTACTGAAGCATCAATAACCACGTGTGGGCATACATTTTGTAAGGATTGTATATTTATGGCACTTCAAACCGGGAGGAAATTGTGTCCAGTCTGTGCCAGTGCTATTTTCGTTGATGGAATATTTCCGAATCATGCTTTGGATGTGCTTGTAACACGCCTTTCTTCGAAAACAATGAAGACTGATCTTACTGAAGCTTCAAAGTCAAATTCACAGGAAGAGCCAAGCGAACCAAGTAGTATTTCAAAAATTTTATCTGTTGGAAACTACAACAAGCTTAGTGTGAATGAAATTGATACGTTAATGACGCTTTTGAAGAGGAAAAGGGAAGTTCTTACAGTTGAAGCACATGAACATCAGCGTACGCTTCTGCTAGAATTTTTGAAGAGATTGCTGTCGATTAGGAAGACTGAGAAGGAACAACTAGATCGGGAAATAGACTTGATTGAGACAGATATTGATCATGTGCAGGGGTCAAGTGGGCCTGATAGACTTGAAGTACCAGATGCCTCCTCAAATGGGAATACAACTGAACTGAATGCTTGCTCAACAAGCTCTGAGACAACACCTGGGTTTAATACGCAGATCCTTGGAGGCATTGCTTTGGAACAGAACAATATGGTTGCCAGAAAGAGAAGACTCTACTCCCACTTTGATGAGCTGTCAAAGATATACAAAGAAATTAGAACGTTAGAAAACCATAACTTACGAATTGATGGAACAGACACAGATGCTCTTGATGATTTTGGTCATACGCTTTCTCGCATTACTCGATATGATGGATTGAAGCCTCTTGCAACGCTCTCATACAGCGCAGACTTATTGTCGAATTCAAATATAGTTTCTAGTATAGAATTTGATAAAGATAATGAGTTTTTCGCAATCGCTGGAGTAACGAGGAAAATCAAAGTGTTTGAATATGCAAATGTAATAGGTTCTGCAGTCGACATACATTGTCCACAGACTGAATTACAATGTACAGCTAAAATCAGTTGTGTAGCCTGGAGTAGTTACTACAAACATCATCTTGCCAGTTCAGATTATGAAGGATGTGTCAGCTTGTGGGACGTATCCGTGGGGAAAAGCTTGAGGTAATTTACTAACCCGAATTGCTTCTCAAGTTTCTGTCGAAACATGCAACAATTACTTCTATATTTGTAGGGTACTAAACGAGCATGAAAAACGGGTTTGGAGCGTAGATTGGAGTAACGGCGACCCCAGACTCTTAGCGTCAGGATCTGATGATTCGAAAGTAAAGCTGTGGTCAACGAATGCAGATAGAGCAGTTGCAACTCTTGAAGGAAAGGCAAACGTATGCTGTGTTAAATTCTGTCCAAAAAATAGTTTCGTAATCGCATTTGGGTGTGCCGATCACTGCGTTCACTATTACGACTTCCGTCAAACTCGGGACCCACTAGGAATTTTGAAAGGCCATAAAAAAGCAGTCAGTTACGTGAAGTTTGCCTCTACTGATGAACTAGTTTCTGCATCAACAGATAGTCAGCTGAAACTGTGGAATCTAGAAACAATGGATTGTCTTCGGTCATTTAATGGCCACGTTAACGAGAAAAACTTTGTGGGTCTTGCAACTGATGGTAACTACATAGCATGCGGGTCAGAAAACAACTCACTCTACGTCTACTACAAGTACCTGTCCAAACCACTATTTTCCTTCAAGTTCGACAATCATCGCAACATGCTCGATCGTCCCCGTGCAGATGAGTCTGTTGAGTTTGTATCGGCAGTAGCGTGGAAGAAAGGGTCTCCAGTTGTTGTAGCAGCTAATAGCCAAGGAGCAATTAAAGTACTTGAACTAATGTAGAAATGTTACATTTAAACAAGCAATAGTCAGATTCATTGCAGAATAATACTCTGTGCAAATAGTTACTTTAATCTTGTTCCGGTATGTCATTGTCCTCCTGTTTTAGGTAGAAATACATAATCTTACAATCAACAATCCGTGTTTATATATTCATGCATTTTGTATGATCATTCTATGTACTTATCTATGAAAAAGAATATTTGATAATAGCGTAGTTCTTCGAGTGGCCACAAGTCATACCTTCAACTGTTCCCGACAGTGGCTTTTATCGGGTGATAGTAATTCTTACAAACATACTTTATAACTTAATTAAGAAAGTGTTTGTTAGAGTTAGAAGAATGAATTTTTTGACTGATTAGTAAATAAGGAACTAATTCAAGAGTCGCATCCGAAATTCCATTGTTTAAGTGTCATGAATTGAATAGTACAACCAAATAAAAAGAGTTTGTCTACAAATTTTGTTAAATTAAATGTAGTTTTTGTTTTCAACCATCGTATTCTTTATTGCTCGGAATTAAACTGAACATTCAAAAGCACATAGTTACGGTTTCAACATGTCATCATCACTGTATTAGTACTTATTTCAGAATTTCGTGATCGAAAGTGAACAAAGCATAGGCTTTATCTACTCCAGATTTGAGGACTTGCGCAAGCATGTTAACGTAATTGGAAAGATGCTTGATTCTTAAAACTGTTTGGTGGTTAAGTCGCTCTGCGAGGAAGTCAGCGAACTATTATAGAAGTATGGGTGCTTAGTTAACTGTTCATACTTCATTTTCAAATCATCTGTAAATCATGTATTGATGAATAATTACCTCGGCATCCCTTGGAGCATCTTGCATGTCTTTGGGAGCGTTGATAGCTGCGTGGGCCAAGTGAAGCATTCGATTTGCTGTGGACTTCTCCATGTCTAAGGCCGCAGACAATGCTTCTAACTCGCTCTGCCGGTTCTCCCAAGATTTTTGTATCTATAAGAAAAACAAAAAGCCATAAAGTTAGTATCAGAACATCTACAAACAGTCAGATGACATGGAATCGATAATTACATCAACTTTGAAGTGTGTTTCAACCAAGCGTCCTCCACGTTTAATCATATGAATCATTAAAGCAGTAGCTGAATCCCATTCTTCGTCAGACAGCTTGCTAAAGAAAGCATGGAACCCAGGTCGATTGACGTTCCATTCGTTGAAGTGACTTGCCTGTAACCATCAATGAATTAGAGCAAGCTTTACTTTCCTGACACGGCCAGTTGAGTTTGTACTACATTGTAATAGGAAATTTTCATATTTTGTAAAAACTATGTTACTCTGACCTGGAGGAGGTATTGCATTGATTGAGTAAGATGGATCGAAATGAGGGTATTCGTTTCATTTGTCAGACGTGGAAATGCTCCCCACTCGGCAGTGCACATTTTAGGGTCAAGACCTGATAGGCAAAGATACAATTTGCAAATTGAACACTAGGCAGTCAATTTTGAAGGGCTGTAGCCCAATTTTTAATGAGTTTTCTATCACATTCGTTTAATCTTATTACCTGTTAATCCATCTTCTTGAGCACAAGCATTTCGAATTTCATCGTAGCAAGGAGTTTTGCCAAGTGCTGAGCCGATTTGCCAAACCAGGCAGACGGTAACCATTAGGTGCTTTAAAAAACCCATAGTGATCCCAAGAAGTACAAGATTCTAACGCAGTTATGTTACTCAGTGGAGTTTACAAGAATAAATGATATTGTGTGAATGAAAAGCTTTGAGTTGAAGTTGAGTCCGGGATGTGCATATGAGACACTTGCTAGTTGAGTATGTGAAAGAAGAATGTCATGAGAGTCACCAAAAAATTGATTAACTATAGAATATAATATTAGTTCGTGTAACAGAACGATAATATATGCTTTCTGGCTTCATACGTAGTAGTAGTTGAATGTTGCTTCCTCTGCGAGAAAAAATGAGCGATAAGATAAATAAGAGAAGAGCTATGATTTTGTTGAACTTTTAAGGACTTATTATTGATGGGTGACCAATCGACATTTTTTGTATAAAGCTTCCATGATTAGTATTAGTACAAACCATTATATACATCTGTACTTCACAAAACTTCAAGGCTCCATGTTCTCGTGGACGTGAACCTTGTCATGTACTTATATTCATTCTTGAGCAAACAACGAATATCTGTGTAGTTTGCTGTCTGTAATTCTTTGTGGAGAGTGTCTGTTGTAATCTCATCTAATCGCATGTCGAATTGTTAGTGGACTCATATTACTTGCATACGAATCAATATCAAGACCACGAATAGTTATCACAAGACATAAAACCAATTTTACAATCAGTCGCAATACTCGCTGATGATTAGATCGTTTCCTTGTCTATATAGCAGCTGGAAAAGCTGAGTGATCGAAAATTAACAATTCAATCCAAAGTTCAAGTTACACAAGAAAGAAGCTTTTGACATCGACTGATTCGTTTCGTATTGCATGCACTTGTGAGCTGCTGTGTAAAGGTACTCTGACGCTTTGATAACTGATCACCAGGCTAAAACGCAAAGGTGTAGTAGATATATGTAAGTCGTTGGTCATACTTTAATATTTAATTTTGATGCAACAGTTTACAGAAGTAAAGTTGAGTGGTTTGCTGTCAATTATTTCAATAGATCTCCCAACCCCCAATACTTATATTCCTATCGGTTCTCAAACTTTGTGGAAGTTCTGACTCTTCCTCTGACATAACTATTAGTCCATTGAGATTCCAGTAAGTTTGTGTCAGCAGATTGATCATTACAAGCGAACGTGTCACACCCATTAAGACTATTTTTCTGTTTTACTACAAAGGAGAAATTCACGATGAAAGTTATTTACGGAGTTGTCCTGGTTCTGACCTTAGTTGATTGGTCTGTTCAATCAAATTTTTGTAAGTAATTACATCTTTCAAAAGTACGATGTGAGTTCAAAAATCAGGTAACTGTATTTCTTGGCTTATGCAGGTGAAATTGGTGGAGGAAGCAATGGAACTCCACTGGAAGAAGCTCATTGGCAGAACATGGATGACAATTGTTACAAAGCGATATTAGCCCAAATTCAACGTGAATTGAATGCATCTCTGACTTATTTGGCAATGGTAGGGCTGATGCTGTTATTACAGACTTTTAATTGGGAGGAATGGTTTGAAAGTCAGTTTGTTTGTGTATCCTAGGGAGCTCATTTCACAAGTGATGTGCAATTCCGACCTGGTACTTCAGCCTTCTTTTTGGAAGGTGCAGGAGAAGAACGGGCTCATGCAAAAGACTTGATTGCGTATTTACTCATGAGAGGAATGCGAGTTGGACGAGAGGCTATCCCGGCTCTTGTAAGTTAATGATGATTCGAATGTGGTATCCGGTTCAGATTTTATAACAATGAATCTGGTGGATAGATTCCTCAATTGCGATGGAGTTCCATTGAAGATGCTTTAAAATCTGCCTTGAATATTGAATTAAGCGTGCGAGCAAACTTTATGGACATCATTGAAGTTTGTGAAGGAAAAAACCCTCAGGATGGAAATGACTACCATGTTAGTGACAATCTCTTTAAAAAAGATGAACCCAGAATATGATTATAATTGGAGATGATGTTTTTCAGGCGGCTGATTTAATGACCGGAAAGTTCTTAGAGGAGCAGCACGAAAGTATTCGCAAGATTGTTGGGCTTTTGGCCACACTTACCAAAATGAAGCAGCAGTACGGAGATTTCTCCGAGGTTATGTTCGACAGAACCTTGATAGCCTAAATCTGTTTGTTTTCGCTTCTGTGTAATGCCTCATACTTATCGAAAAAATGACAATAAATATGCATAAATATGGATGGTTAATAACAATGAAATACTCGGGATTTATTTGTGATTCACATATTAAATTGACACTCTTACAGTACAAAGAGTTTTTCAAAGTAAATTTAAGACAGTTGTATTATTAAAAGGCTATTTACGGCGAATCAGCTAGTCGTTAAAATTGACGCGATTTTTGTTTTCAGACGATCGAAGAATTATTTAGAGTTTAGATTTATTTCCGGGTCCACTGCCAGTTCCTGGAATGATGTAGTGCTTTCCACATGGGAATAGCCCTTGCTGTTTCTTCCAATTGACGACGTCAACAATTTCCTCCTGGGAGGAACAAAACAATAATTTAGCCACTTTCGACGAGCAATGATCAAATTATTAAATATTAAAACTATCTCAATATGTACGCACCCTTTCTCTCTCTTCGATTTTTTCTCCATCCACTTCGTTCACCTTTTTCCCAGCACCACCGTCAACCATAGACAATACATGAACACTGAGTCGCTTTCTCTTGGGAGCCTTCGGAGCCAACGTCTCCTGCATTCATAAAACATTTGATTAACGGCAAATCTGCACTTGCTTGGTAATCGTATTGTGATAGGTAAAACCATACGTAATAGTATTTTCGGACGTCATCTAAAGTCACAGTATCCAATTCTGCCAACTCATTCTTCTGCTTTTCGAAGTTATACTGTTGCAATGACAATTCAGACCACACCAAATTGGCTCTATCAATCAATTTCTTGGGTTTTTCAGCCTTTCGAACAGAAAGGGCTCCACGGTGATGAAGAAATTCTTCCTCAGTCATGGATTCCAATAATTTCTAAAAAAAATATTACATTATTGAGAATCGGCTAGTGAAAGCAACTTGATTTTAATTTAACCCTCACCTCGAAGTCTTCCAAAAAGCAATCAATGCGAGATTCTACGTAAGAAGGATGTCGGTCACTCTGAACAAGTATTTGTATTCCTTGAGTTCCTTGAGCTGGAACACATAAGATGGTGTTTAATACGTGACTGATTTCAAATTTAAAAATGAGCGAATCGAGTGCAGAGCTTACAGCGGCGTACACCAGTGAAGACAATATATCCTAATTGTTCTTTGGTTCGCAACTGATTGAAACAGGGTTCATTTGCAATATGTTCCAGGAGTTCAACAACAACATTTTCCCGAAGTCCCTGCAATCCAGTCTGAAACATCACTGCCGCGCAAGAGCTCAAGTGAGTTTTGTGCTCGGATTTGTAGATGAAGTCAGCACCTAAATTGTGTCCAAATAAAAGTTATTAAAGACACCAGACTGTGCAATTTTGTCTTTATGTTAGACTGACAACACACACCTGTTGGTAACTCAATTTCACGTAAACGGGTTATCTGTGCAGGCAGTAAATTTCGAGTTCCTCTTTTTTCAAAGTGCTGTTGACAATTTTTGACTATATCTAAGGCTTCCTAAGATAATTAACACGACAGAATTCAAGTACTTATAATTTAAACTTCCTGCTTTGACAAAGACTCACTGATTCTGTTAAGTTTCCGTATAGCAGCCATTCCATTTTGATCTTTGCCAGGAAATCATTCACAAAGCCTTTGAACTTTTCAACAGTAACATCTAAAATATTAACAAATAAGTCTTCGAAAAACACAAACTCTTGCACGAAGTTTAATCTTAACAAACCATTCATTGCGCTCAGTAATTCCTGGTTAGAATACTTCTTTTCTCTCAAAATATAGGCCATGTAGTAAGAAGAATGAGAATAAGGTTGCTCGTCCTCCCAATTTTTTAAAGATCTCGTGTAAAAATCCTTCAGAACCTCAAATCTTTGAGGATCAACATCAAACTCGACAAGCTTTTCAACCACTTTGTTTAGAAGCAATCCGAGTTTATGATCGTATCCATTGATAATTATCTGAAATTTTAAATGCATAATTAATTCATTGACAATGAAGTTTGCTTTTTATAAAAAAGGCGGAAATACCTCAAGTCCGTAAACAGAATCGACAATATTGTAGTTTAGGCCAGCGACACTAGCAGCATATGAATACTCTGTGAGCATATCTTTGATCAGCGATACCAACATGTGGTTTAAATTGCAGTTCAAGGGATCCATGAGGGGCAACGGTCTGTAAGCCCGTAAACACCAAGCTGATTTTATTCAATACCTGAAGCAATTTAACTCAAAAATTAAAATATTATTACGTGTATATTTCCGTGCGGACAACTGCTTTAGGCATCATAAATTCGTTGTCCTGAAGATACCAAACTCGGGATAGTGGGGCATCGCTAATAACTCGAGGCACAATACCACGCTGACAAAAATATGATACATGCAGTTAGTTTAGTTAGATATAACCGTTCCAAGAATCCTGATGAATTTTTCTCTTACGTGCTCATCTCTAGGTTTGAGATCAAAGACAGACGGAATGAATTCGTTTCTGGGGGGCAACTTCAATTTATCATTTCTTCCGCAATTTTTCCAGGTCTAAATATGTAAGACAGTTTACAACTATTTCATCCAAATCACTGGTTAGTTGATGAATTAAAACTCATACCTCGAGCAAATCAGCGGGTATTGTATCCAAGTTGTACTTTACTCCGTACCACTCTTCCACCAGCTTCGTTTTTGACTCAAAATCTTTCGATACAACAGTCACCCTGAAAGTGTTCACGCAAAATATATAAGACGCCGAGACTTGATACATTATCTGAGCACATATATATTCTTTAAGCTGTTACCTTGATTTTTCAGGACTCAAGCAATTTAGGATTTCAGTTATCAATTCCGGTTTGTACTCAGTCAACATGTAACCAGCGCTTAAAACGTCCTCCAAAGGATAGCTCTAAAATTTACAAGAATGAGGTATGTTTTCAACCTGAGTTACAACACCTTACTAAATTAACTTGGTATTTTATATCAACACCCTGCCTTAGCACGCCTTTCGTAATAATAACCCGTCTGCGCAGAGGAATCACACGGTTGTAAATTCTTCTTTGAAATAAAAGCAACTATTATAATCTTACATGCATGATGCTGCTCAAATTTGAGACGAAAGATTGCGGACGTTCCTTATCCTTGAATCGAAACAACATAGCATTGACGTCACGCATTTCTTCCCACACCCATTGCTGTGGTCCTATATCTTTGAGCATTCGCAAATACTAAAATCAAAATGTTAAATGAAGTCAAAAGAAAGTTTAATTGTTGTAATCTTTGAAAACAATCTTCTGTCGAGATGAAAGATCATCATGGAAGATTATTCCACACTTACTTGAAACAAAAAAGTGACAATATTGTCGGTGTTTTGAAGTCCTTCTGGCGTCAAGTCTACGGCAACTTTGAACGTTCCAAAGCCTCTCCCTGGTACATGAGAACCTGCTTCTAAATGGTTGACCCAATTTTTTTCTTTCAGCAATGACAACAGACTTCCTTGTCCTTCGTGACCAATTAAATGAGACAAATATCCTTCAGCCTAGTAATGAAAACAACCGATTAACTACATTTAAAACCGAGAATTTCTGGAAGTAGGCAATTAGCAGTCTTATAATTTTAAGCTTACAGATGACTTGTAGTGAACAGTAGTATCCGGAACGGGAAACATAACAGACAAATGGCGAATATCTTTGACTGGCACCATTTCGATACGAGTCTGCAATTCATTTGGCCCGTAGGGGTTTTCAGTCCATATGGGGGCTTCTACATCCCGATTCTCCACATCCAAAAACATTTCTTCAACAACTGCTTGCAATTCATCTAGAGTCTCGGATCCCAGAACAGCTACACTCATCAGATTCGCTGAATAATAAGACCGATGGTAGCTCATTAGCGCTGCTCTAACATCAACGGAATTTTCTCGAGGTTTAGTCCACAGTGTATCGCGGTTTCCTGTACATCAGAATAGAAAAATTGCGATTTAAATTGTTATCTTCAAAATAATACAAAAATCAGTAAAATGAGTTCAAATCGACAGACTTACCAGTAGCAAAATAGGAATACGGATGAGATGAATTAGCAGTTCCTACTTCTACTTGGTGCGAACGCCATGGATCACTTGGTATATTTTTTTCGTGCTCAGAGTGAACAGCGTTGACTTCTCTTTCTGTAGCAGACTCGGTGAAAAGAGGTGAAATAAAGAATTGGGAGAATCTAAGGCAAACAATAAGATCACTCGATTTCATATTCAGATCACGCATAAAATATTTTGGGTAAATTTTGGTTGGTCTCTCATTGCTTTTTTCCTGTCAGTAGGACCAAAAATCGTCAGAATAATGTTTTATCATGAATTACCTATCCAGCGCTCCTCTGAGCTGAGTCGGAGACACATCAAAGTAATAGTTAGTGTGATCTCTTGCAGTATATGCATTTGAAGATCCTCCATTTTCCGCTAAGAATTTAGCGTAGTCATTCTCTTCCGGGTATTTCTTAGTTCCAAGGAACAGCATATGCTCACAGAAATGGGCGATTCCAAACAGATCCTTCGGGTCATTCATGCTCCCTACAATAGTAATCAAATACGCATATTACAACCACGAAGAAAAACAAACCTCCCAAATAATTTACATAATTTACAAGTCCCACATACCTGCAGCGACAGACAACGAAGCGGCAGCCTTATCAGTAAGTGGGTCGCTGATCAGCAAAACTTTCATTTTATTTTGCAAGGTAAGTCCCCGATACTCCCTTTTATCCAAAGGGGACTTGACAATCGCGTTCGACTGAACGCTAGGACTTGCCATATTCTTGATTTTCACACTCGTACTTGCAAACCTACTCAAAATTTGAAATTTTCAAAAATTCCTAATTATTCAAAGTTTCACAGAGAGTGATGAAAATGGAAAACGACTGTTCCCTTCCTCCTCCTCTTGGTGAATGAATTCCCCAGCTTTGCCTCTTCTTCTGCGAAGTTTGCTGGTCCAGCTGGTGGTCGTCGACCAGGAGTTTGGACTTTTATCCTGTAGTGTTGTTCCTTTCCTCTCACCAACACTACCACCACCACCACCACTACTACTTCTAAAATCTAGCAATCCTAGTCGACGACGACCAACGACAACGACCCAAGAATTCAATCACCTTCTCTGTCACACTCTCCCTCACACTAACCTGAAATGAAAATTTGCCGTATGAATCACCCGTCCAGTCACAACAACATAGAGTCGCCGTGCAGATAAAGCCATTCAGAGGTTGAAGAGTCCTGGACAGTCCCCGTCACGTAGTCAGTGTTCCTCACCACGAAACCCTTTTCAACAAACAGTTCACAAACGTATTTACTTGATTCAAAAATCAAATCTCCAGTCAAGTTTAATGATGCAATCAATCTATGACACTTCCGAAAAACATAAGCCTTCTAAATCATATATATATATGGAAATGGATGCATGGACTGATGACGTATATCACATTATGCATAATGCACAATTAGCTGCATTCATTAAACTATTGCATTGTAATCTTTGTAATACTGTAAATCGCAAATGACAAGCAGGAATTTTAAATATCATGCAGTTCATACCTGACTTGCTGCTGTTGATGTAAGTGCGTGGTTAGTAAAATCATGTGTTGTTAAAGGTGAGCAGAATGATTACAAGATTATAAAAGACAGTAGACCTGAGGAGGAAGAAGAAGGTTGAGAAGGAGGGCCCTGCAGAAAGAGACCCTTCGGCGGACACGATAGAGACGACTCGTCGTCACTGTTAGTGCTGGAAATTATGCAGTGCAGAGACAGTGGAGAGACGAGCGATGATGATGGAAAGGTTTGAACGTGGAGAGGAGCCGGTGCGAAGGTCACGTGAGAGACGTCGACCAATCACAGCAGCCTCTCGCCTTCTTCATCGATTAATTAATCTCTCACTTTCCCCCACTCACACGCGATCAGTCTAGCTCTCTCTCCTTCTTCGAGTCAGTCGTTGTTTCTTCTTCAGATGAGTTTATTTCTCGCTTCTTTGCTTTCTCCAAAAAACAAGTACAAAAATGTAGTTCGGATACAAAACTTAATATTATCGTATTCTGTATGCGTGGGAATTGTATTTCTATTTCTTTACTAAACTAATAATAATGAACATTATTGAACATATAATAGTATAAAAAGGATTATCAAACCAGTGGGCAGCATAATTTCATGACATGATTTCTTAAAAGACGTTTATGAATATTACGCACAAGACAGGATGTACAGGAATATGACATAGCAAATGTAATTTCTAAAACCCACGCATTCTAAAAACTTCATTAGAAATGTACTAATAAATGTAGGGATTTTATAACACACTATGACTCATCCACAGCATTATCTATTCGTAGTCTGTTTCAATATCACAATAAATCAAACTTGTATACGTACAAAAAAACGATTGCTGAGTTTTACCCTGTCCTAAGTAATTTTTTGTTGTTGAAAAACTCAGGACAATCGCTAATCGGTTTTTAGGATTAGGTGGTAGTTGAACGTCTAGTACCCTAGAAAGTAACAGTATCAGTAAAAATATCACTTACGTACAGTGAATACAAATTGTCTACGATTATGCGAGCTTATTCGAAGCTGACCGTCTTATACAAATACTTCTACAAAACTTGAAACTACATAACATGTACATACAGATTACAGATATATATATTTATAGCTAACGTAGAAGAATCGACTGTTTGTATGATTGAATTTACTCACTAGAATAAGTACAATGGATTTTGTAGTACTCTGCTCTATTGCGAACTTGAGACTTACTTACTGTTAAACACAACGCTCGGATCTATTTCTAAATACAAGTTTTTGCGGTTTTTATTAGAGAGTAGGTTGCTAGAAAACAGAGGGAATTGACTAAATGATCATAAAAGGAAACCACTTGTACCGCAATGATCTTACCATCAATCCCACTTTTATTTGAGATTTTAAAAGGGCACAATCATTAACAGAATGAAATACATATTATACATTCAAAATCGGGAGAAGCGTGTAGGAAGGAGGCACCAGTCAGGATAATAATGGTTTTAGAACTTTGGCTCCCACAATATAATCGCATCAGAACTTTCGCTACTTTCAAAGACTGCTCTCACAATATTTTTCAATCCCTAGCGAAATCTTTGAATACTCTTACATCCGGATTATTGAGCATAAAAAACATTGGTAAGACCCAGCGGTACTTTCTTCCTCCGATTTACCTACTTTCCATGATTTTGCTTTATCTCGCTAACCGAGTAAGAAATCAAAGCAAAATTCGACGGATTTCACTTGTTTACGCGGAGAAATATCTTTAAATAAACGGGAAATACTCGCTTAGGTTGCTTACACAAATAGATGAACAAATATTCCACACCTACATGGAATGAAAGAACAAATGAGATAATCATACAAGATTTGGTTTTTCGTCGCATACACTTCTAATGATCTAAAAGCCCCGTGATGATCATTAATACCACGTTGGCGTATTAAAATTTGAACTCGAAATCTGGAGGAGCAGCTAACGGAGCTAACTCAGGTAATTCACTAATGGGCACGTCGTCAAATGCCTGCCGGATGGAAACATCTATAATTCCTCCGAAAGATTCACCACGTAAATCCGTATAGCTAGGCGGATGTACCGATATAGGATCGGCATTGGCGTAATCACTGGTGCTACTTTGGAGCGACCAATCTCCCATTTTTTCCAGTTTGGATCTTAGAATCCTGTTCTCTTCCCGATATTGATGTAACTCTGTGAGCAGCTACAAAAAGCACTTACATTATACACTATCATTCAAATTTACACATTCCTTTTTCGGAAATCAGCAGTAAATTTAATTTGTACGCCCTCAACTTACCGTGTCAACTAGAGCTCTGAGGTTAGAATTGGCAATTTGGAGTTCTGTAAAGCAGGATGAAGAATATTTTCTCTGAACTTGTGCGTTGGATTTCAAAATATGAACACTTAAAATAAATTTATAACTGACCTTCAATAACTTCAGCATCATTTTTTGGTTTTCTCGTGAATTCAACAGGCTTTCGTGGAGAATCCGTCACTGCTGACGAATCCTTTTTACTTTCTGCGCCTGGTGTGTATTTGTAGCCTGAAAGTATTTGGAGTAAAGAGTCCGTCTCCTGCAATTTCTTGTGAATTTCAGCATCTGGTAAGTGTAGGTGTGGGCTACTTAGAGGCTGCAAAACCTTCCTTTTCTCTGGGGCATTTCCACATGGTCGTTCGGCCATCCTTTGTAACTTGAGACCGTGTTTCGTCACAATCTCTCTGTAAAAATGTCATTGAATCTTTGAATATATGTTCACATAACTGACACTGTATTCAAAAACACATGGTTTTATCGACCCGGTCACATACTTCAGAAATATTACTAAAGCGGCTTGACGCTCGTGAAACTCCACTTGAGCCTCCAACGACCGTCTACACAAAGAATCGGATTCCAACTTTTCTTTTATTCCTTTTAGAATCTCAGCCGCTCGCAAGTGACATTCTTCTGCTTCTTCAAGCTGGCCCTTCCGCACTAATTTCACGGCCCGTCGGCCTACTTCATGAGCCTATGAATTGATTACAATTAAATAGATTGATATAGTTGCTATTGTATCAACTTTTATTAGCCCATGCAGAAACTTTCCGAAGTTTACTAAAACTAGGTTTCTTCACAAGTAACTAGAGTGTGGGGAGAAGTGATATTCGATACAAATTCTTCTCATCTCAGCTCCAGCTTAATCGGGTCTCATCAAAAAATATAGCGAAAAAAATAACACATATGCAAACCAGTATAGTAATCATACACTTCAATACGACACAAAAAGAATCGGAATATATTACTTTCAAGTGTAGAAAGATCATATATAAGATTCTGCGAATATGCAAACAACTAACTAAGTTCCGCCATAAAGTGCGTATCTATCTGATAGTCATGTGCTGCAGTACAACAGTATCTTGCACGTGCCTTTAAGTTATAAAACCAATGAAAGACATCTCCGCAGATCATTACAGATTGCATCTTCTCCTACACGACTCTTCCAAATGACAAAAGACTATAATATTGCACCCAGTAACCCTTTATTATTAATTTAATATACATTTTGACATTTTTGACCAAAACTTACAAGAAAAATATCATCTCCAGTGAAGAGACAGCGAAGATGAGGATAGAAGACAAAGTAGCAAGATGGGCATTTTTTGTAGGTAGGCAGTTTGAGAAGGTCATTCAGGTGAAATCTCGTTCAGGTACGATTTTAATGGATCAAAGGATGTGAGAATGACAGAGAGACGCTTTCGTTTTGACGATGCTTTCACTCGGAAATATCACATTTCCTTCCCTCTATTATGTTCATATCATTGCATTCCCATATTGCCATTATCCCACTAGTTAATGTTAATGGTGGTTTCAAAACAAAAATCACACACACAATAGCTAGACACATTGCGATATTATCGAATTATACTTCAAATCTTCTTCTGTGAAAGTCTCCTCGTGTCACAATACAGTTGTGTTATTCGTATCCATATCGCTTTCTTGGATTTCTCAGATTAGCCAGATACAAAAAAACAAATGATTCCCCAGGTTACATATTATTCTTATCATTCTGGACTACAAAGGTTTTCTTTCCTGACAAAATGACAACTCATTCATAACCACCTACAGTCACTGTCCACCGTGTGTGTGTCGCTTTTAAGGAGGCACGTGTATGTCTGAGAACAAAAGTGACCACGCCATGGAGGCCCTTTAGATAAGATATTTATTTTTGCGAGTCATTGTGCTTGCAATAACAACGCTATTAGATTACATTCCAATATCTTCGATTAGCCACACATATGGATCGATGAACCAGAACCAAGACCTATCTATCGCAATTATTTGAAACCTCCATATATCCCATACTCGTCATATAGCAGCGTCATACAGATTTCTTCGAAAAAGACGACTACGTGAACTTAGGCAAAGTTATAGAAAATGAAAAAGTAGCATAATCAGTACAAACAGATACGATCCACTCTATTACAATTACAAACCTCAGGAATTGAATACGGTATTGATCATATAATTTAGCAACATCAAATGCCCAGACTCCTTCGCCTTTTACTCTCAATACAGATTCAGAACTCTACGACCGTAATATACATAACATTTGAAATTGTCAAACTTACCCTGTTCAAAGGCGTATTTTCCATAGAACCCCGTACCTCTGTCCATGAGAAGGTCCACCAGGTCCGTGGTATCTTTTCCAAAGGTTTGTTCAAAATAATAAGAAACCACCAGCCAGCAAGTCTTATATATTTGCAATACTAGATAACCTACGTAATAGCCTACTAATTGTATAAAATATTAATGCGTGTTTAGAATTTGATAAGTAGTAGTAGTAGGAAATGGAAAGAGAGAAAAGAAGATTTTGTATAATATTAGAAAAGAAGTTGAGGAGCTCAGCTGTGGCTGTGAATATAAACGAACTTTGTGTACTATGTATGTGTGTGAGTAAACAGAGTTGTCTTCGTAGTTACCGGGATATATGTGTGGTTGACTACTACATTGTAACAACATTTGTAACACCCTCACAGAAGTCAGTCTTGTTGTCAGTGTGTGTGTGTACGTAAGTAATAGCAATAGCTCACAAAGTGACACAAAGTCAGCATCATCATCATGTATGCAACCGTTCCAATGATTTTGTTCAATATTTGTAGCATCATCAATATAATCAATTAATCAACTAGGCATAGGTGGCAATCATTACAAATTAAAATTTGTGAGTTTCTTCTGGAATTTCACACGCGGAGGTGGTATTGATGATTATGGAATATGTACTAACTCCGATACGGTGAGAAAGTTCTAACCTCTAACCTCTTGAGATGAGTGATGAGTCAGAAGTCCTTAGGCCTAAGAGTGGGCCTAATCCTTTTCATAGGAAATAACAGTTTGTTCACTTTAATTCTCCGTTCCCGGATATCCACCACAAACACTTATGCATGCATGAGTTCGTTTCATACACCTAACCTGCATTGCCTCAAGTGTGAAAAGTTGCATGCAATCATAGATATGGAAATTGTGTGTGTGTATGTGTGTAAAATAGGAAGGATTGCTTTCTCCCGACTGTCGCATAATGAACTGTATACGCACACTTACATAAAACAGACAAACTCCCACCTACTACTATCAACTTTCACACACGTCTTGAGTATTTGGAAAAACGCATCATGTTCACACGAGGTACTCTAAGCTGCCTTAACAGCTAGATTTTTCCCTTCCGTGATGATTAAATGTCGTCAGTAATGCTGGTGTATTATGTATCCATGCAATACCTGGTGGAAATAGTTGGAAATTGATAGTAGAAATTGATACTTGGATCATATAACAAGATGATAAATTGGTGGCTTGCTGAGCCTTGCTTCTTTAAATAGTCAAGATTTGCTGCACAGGAGATCAACACACGTGCTAGACGGTTATGCAATCAACTTTTGTTTTGTTTTACTTGCAAACTGAGTGCGGGTCAGAACAATTAAAATATTATTTAAAGGATTGGTGGTACACAATTCAACAGTAATTCTACTTGTAAAACCCCCTGGAGATCCGTGTACGTTGCCTGTGTTAGTATAGATATCAAAATCATAATCAATATGATAATCAATTTCCTAAGTACACAGGTAAAAATAAAAGTAATTTGTGGGTTGAAAGCACATAACTCAAGCACATTTTTTAGATACGTGAAAGTGTTTGAAAGATTTTGACATTTCATTCAATAATTACTTTTATGGCATTAATTATTTAGTAAGTAATGGCCGGAGTAGGAAAAGTAACTTAAGGAAATAATCATTCTTCCAAACAAAAAATCGAGTATAACTTGAGAGCAAACTATGATTTGGAAAGAAGTAGAGTAGACTTGATATTAGGTGGAAATCTAGCTAACTAAATATATGACCGTGTATTTCAACCGAATGATTGATTACGGGTTGAGATATCGCGTGGGTGGTAAAATAACAAAATATCGTAAGTAGAAACAAATAATATTAAACATCTTGTTTTCTCCGATTCAGCTAGAGTATTATTGAAACTTAGAGACACTCTAAATCCGCTTGGATTGGATGTTGAGAAAATTAGAAAACAATATTTTTCTATTGACAATACAAACATATACTTACGCAAATAGAAATCATTCTGATTAGAAAGATAGCAGCAGATATTATTATGACAATCCAACCAGAAAGATAATGTGGTATGTGTGGTAACTGTAAACGAATCATAAATTGGTGAAATAATGTTTCTCAAAAACCTATAAACTATATAATAATAGAGTTGAACTTAAGATATGAAAGATTTGCGAAATCCTTATTTTACTCAAACGAATCCAGAGCTACAAGTCAAATAGAATTGGAGAACTTGAGAATCTGTGAATTTGTGATTTTGTGATGTATGATTGACTTTCTCCTCCGCATCCCACATAAAAGCAGGTTATTTTTAATACTCAATATTCCCTGATTCCACAGATTCAATCTTTAGTGACTTTCTCTCTAGATGAATCAACTTTGCAACACGTACACACGCACAACTCACAGTAGTTTTTGCATGGATGTTGAGAATCTCTAAGCACTGCTACCAAGCAGTTTGAAGTATATCGTATCTTTTTGTGTTTTTGTAATCAAAAGTTCTCGTATTTTCACGTACTTCACTTTGTACATGTAATTGAGATTACCATGACTTTTCATTCGTCATTAATTCGAAAAAATAAGTGAAAGCAGAACAACTTGAGTGTTCGCTGTACTGTATACTCTCTCCCCCACCAAGTATCACGGTTTCCCAAAACTATGAAAGTGGTGACACTATTTGTTAGTTTGAATTTCTCAAAGCAACCACTCCAGCTAATAATGCAATCGAAATTTGTAATATAAACTAACTGGAGGACTCTCTCTTAGAAGGATGACTGTAAGTTAGTTTTTCTTGTTTCCCCAAACACCCACACTTCCAGGTATTACGTACTTTTGACACAAGCGAAAGAAACTACTCTCTCTTTAGACTGCTGTTACCCTTCCTGTTCCTCATCTGTTGATACTTGGGAAGCTTGGTTACTTTTAGCGTTATTTTGGAGTACAGCGTTCCGTGAGCTATGGAAAATATCAACAACGAAGAAATACACACGGGTACGACATTGTAAAATTTAATTTTAGAGCAGGCTTGTAGCTTTAACGAGTCCTGAAATGTCATATTTTTAACAGTTTACATGAGCACGACAGAGACAACAAAACTCCGTTTAGTTTAAGTTGCAATGGCTTCGATAAGATAGTATATGCAATGAATAATTTTCAATCGCATGTTTCGTAATTGTCAAAAGAAGAATGATCGGGGAATACTACACAGTGGGAATCATGTATGTGTTGTACGCTAGTTATGTGTGTAGGCGTTAGAGCATCCCTCACATATGTAGTCTTTTGACCTTTACGGAAATCACTACTTAAAGCAAAGTGCTGTAAATGGCAAGCTCAACAGGTGAAGAGGCTTTTACTACGGCTATGAAATGGACAATGTGTGAGGATCTTATTAGTAAACGTATTAAAGCCACCCTAATCATCACCTGAGATTTATTCACGTTTCGCGTCTTACGAGTGTGCTATTATGGTCACTTTTAAACCCATTTCCAGTCTTAATATCCAGTTAACTTCAGTTCATATTTGGAAATGCCTTTAATGCATACTTCTTCTCTACTGGGAAAATGACGTGTCCGTGTCATTGGCTGCAATAGATGGAATTTCAATAAGAGAAATACCCGTCGTCTGACGATAATTGTGGGAGGATGTGATTCTATTTTAAACAGAAGGACGAAACGATGCCGGTTTTGATTTTACGAAAAGTCGAAGGAGCAAGTGGAATTCTGTAATTGATGAGACAGTTGGCTCACTTGTGAATGTGGGAATTAATACAGGCATATACTCATAATCAATATCAAGTAAACGAGCATCATCATATTTTCAGAGTTGCTCAAGCTTGATTGTGTCTGCACAGTAACTTGCCTTCAACACAGTATAAGAACAAGGAACACGGATGAATACACACATGAAAAGTGTGTGACATGTAAGAAAGTGCACTCTCCGAGCTTAATCGAATAGCCAAGTGGGTTATTATGTATTTTTGAGTGTGAGTCACCCTTTACGGTTTATATTTTAATTAGGTTTTGTCCAAAAACGGACAGAAAGGTGGGAAGGTTGTGTGTGTATCGCATTTGGCTCAATAATTCCGTGATACCTTTCGTCAACTTGGAGAACGCAGCATGTGCAGAACAAGAACTTCAAGTTCCGCAGTCAGCAACTACAAATCTTCGTTTCCTCTCGAAAGCTTGAATTCAAAACCACTTCTCCGCAGAGACTCTCGTCCATATTGTCTCCCTCCACTGGACAGACATATCTTATTCTTCCAACTAAATCAAAACACACAGGTTGAGTCTGTACTAATAATATGAATGAAATAATTTGAAAGCATTCCTCACGTAAGTGGAGGAAAATCACTTCGTCAAACTTAATCTGAGGATGAGGTTAACAAAAAACCCAGCAGAGCTAGTCTGGCATCTTCCTATATAGAGAAGTCGTTGTTGTTATACGGACGGAGCCTCACATCTACGGGGTTATAAGAGATATTTGTCAAGACCACTATTCTGCCTGGTGATGTTCGATTGTACTCAGCAATAATACCAAGTCCACCCATTGAGTCCTTTTTTGGTGAAGGCTACTTTTACTTCCTACGCACCCATCTCAGCGTTCGTTAGGTGGGCGTCTTTTATTCTTAATATTCATAATAATGCCCAAAAATAATACTAACGTGAGAGGGAAAATGGCAAGCATTGGCAACTCGGAACAAAAACTCGGATCAAACTCACCTCCGGATTGTCCGGATGTCTCATCATCATTATCTCTGGGTTTGACATGAGATGGCTTTTACACCGGACGGTTCTTTGAAACTATCCTTTTGTTCAAAGAATCCGAAAATGACAGACACTGGCCTAAAATAAGTTCCTACAGTCTCCACGAGGAGTTTCTTAAATGGAAACATATACCTGTTTGCGGAAGGAAGAGTCATTAGTGAATTACACTTTTAATACTAAACAAGATCCTCAGTTTCAGCTTATTTTTCTCTGCTAATCTCTTAAGTCGCAGCTTCTAACTTCCTCTACAAAACAAAGTGTGGAGCGAGTCTGTACTGAAGTGAACATGTAAAGTAATTTAATGTGTCGATATTTGTCTCTTGGCATGCATCAGTTTTGTAGGATTTTGGAAGATTGTGTAAGAAGAAGTAATAAGAAGCGAGGACCCGAGTTTAGAACCCGAGTACGATATGAATATAGGCAGGAAAGAAAAATACGGGTTGCCTACGCTCTTTTGGTCTTTTTGTGTTATAAGTTTATATATGCGTCATCATTCATCATTCTCCAATCTAAAGAGGAAATAATTGGTTTAAAGAAAGCATAAATAGCCTCGATAACTTTTAGCATACGGACCCCTTCATTACATGATGAGCCTATTATCCGTATGAATACATGGTGGTTACTTGTTGCAGTAAACAATATTTACAGGAGACGACTACATATTATATCTTCTTATGATAGTTGTCGCACGCATTTGAGTTATACAACTTGAGATTTTAGGTCGAGAAGGAAAAGGACGGAGGAGATGAGACAGTGAGAGTGAGAGAGTCTTGGAGTTACAAGCTAAAAGAATCAGGAAGCATTTCAGAGTTTCTTATTCCCCCCGAGTGTCAACTGTCTTTTAATCCTCTCCTGCAGATCATCACATCCATCCAAATCATCCTGTTCAAGCGTCTAAGCACTCCGGAGAAGGAAAGGTGTGCTATTAATTAATTACCAGCAAATAATTTGCGAGACTTTCTTAAACCCACGTATGGAATCTGCTTCTGGAAGTTTCCCTACGATAATACTTGTTCTTATCTGAGCAAAATCTTGTCAGCTACTAATAATTTCCGTCGTAGAGTACTTCTTACACGCGTTTTACCTGAGAGGACTTGAGTGGACTTTCTCTGTTTCCTCCTCGTCTTCAAAGGCAGTGATAATTGGTTAGTTCATCCAAGTGGCCAAGAACTTAGGGGAGATTTTGAATGAAAATTCATGCAGAGCACCACGGTAACTAAAGCTGGGTGACGTGATTTGGTAGACTATAAAAGCAGTGAAGGTAGTCAGCGAAGAGAAGTAGTAGAACTTGTGATAGCGATCATCATGTTCATCAGGATGGCATTGGTAGTGGAAAAATGTGTGTGTTTTGTGTATGGAGTTGTCTCTCTTTGGTTCTCTCGCACCTTCATCATCAGTTTGAGTGTAGCTACAGAAGAGTGAGTGAATTCTCGAGGAGGTTGATATCGTCGCTAAAATGAGCTTTCTCCATCCATTCAGCTCTGAGACCTCGTATAGTTAAGCCGCAACCTGTTGAGTCCACCTACCCTTATATTATAATAATACGACCTCACTGAATCTCTATCAGCTTCTTATTATTATTCCTTCGTTTTTAAAGCTTCACACATGTGATAGTTAAAGATCTTCTTGGTGCTCACTTATACTCTCAGGTACACTTTCTCAGTCATTTCCTCATCATTCTCTGTGATTCACTAGTGCTACTATCGTTGACTGAATTCGGAGCCAAAGCTGAGACTCTATTCTTTGAGAACTCTTATTGTTAGGATTGTCTATACTTCACTCCGGGATTGGTGGCTTTTAACGTGATTGTTGCTCTACTTCACGGTGATCACCAACGATAAGTGTATATAAGAGAGTGCAAAATACGTGAAAAATTCTCATGGATTGTTTAAACCAAAGATACACAAAATATTTCTACGTATATACTATATAAATCAAACGATACTTGCAATCACAAACTGCAGACGTTCAGTTAATTTTGTGAATCTAGTGAGTGTATTGAAATGTTTTTGAATTTGTGGAATCCTTACTTCGCTCAGTAGAGAAAGAAAATCACAGCCTGTCAACATTTAGTTTTTCTATTAATCACAACTGAAGAAACTGCCATTACAATTTTGAGACAAAAAGAATGGTGAAATGTTCCAGATTGAAATAAAGACATGTAAGAGATTATTTGAATTTAAATTTGTACATATATTTTGAAGTTTAGCCATAAGTACTGCTAAATATGTGTGTGGTGTGTTTAGTTGAAAAGAAATGACTTACCAAATGTAGAGATTGCATAAAAGTTGTTGTCTATTGTGTTAAAGGAGCTTTGTAGGAGAGAAGTAATGAACAAGGCTTTCTTCGAATCCGGGTTAAAATGAAAGAACGAATTTCACGGTTAGTCATCAAAATCAAAGTGGAGATAAGTAGAGCTGGGCAGTTTCAGTTGTAAATAAGATTCGTAGATAGAAACTCATCATTGAGGATGCAGAGTTTGAAATTATGCTCATCAGATTAACCAAGTGGAAGGTGCACTGAATTAATTGTTTAAGTGTAATTCTGTAATAATAGGAATAAAGGAGAGGGAGGAAATGTCGTGTAGAACTAATTAGTAGTCATGATTTCTTTAAGTAAATTCAACTAGCTTCACACCTTTTCATTTTAAGGATCGTCAGTAAAATACAATTGGACTTAAACATCTCATTGTGCATGTCTCATTCTTTCATTTTTCTCCAATCTCATTTCTTTCACAGATTCAAGTCATTTACGGATGGCAACATGTCTGTCATCAAAATTACCCAGTGGCTGTAACAAAAGGTAAGCCCTCTCTATGCTTTTCTTATGATCATTCACAGCCGGTCGTCTTCACTTAAATGAATGCAATTTGCTCTACTCATTCCATATGGGATGAGATCAGGTAAAGAGCATCAATCTATGAGATGCATCAGACTGAAAAATCTTTATTGAATTGATGTCAACCTTGCTCAGATTCTAATTAATTCTTCGAAAACAATCAATTTGTTCAAGGGAATCACATTAGATCCAGTAAAAAGGCAGATGTGATGTACACTCAAAAATCGGCACTCTATTCTCATATACCCTTGATTTTGTCTGCAGAATTAACCTCTCGCTATTATCAGTGCATTGAACTTCAATGCCATTCTTCAATCGTTATTTACTTTTTTCAAGATTTCAGAACTCCTATTAAGTTTCTTCTCTCGAGTCAGAGGTACTTTGCGAATTATACCATCACTGGGTATTTAGCATATGGGGTGGTCTAAGACTTCCCATAATACTCTCTCCCTCCTTTTCTACGCTACACCCACACTGCCAATTATTTAACAAGTTGATTAATACTGGACTGATAGAAGAAAAAGTTGCATCGTGCATACACTTATTCATGAAGCTATACACAAAAGACTTTGTGTGACATTTTTTAATCGTAAAAACAGACGTATGCGTAGGGAACAGTGTTCTAAGGATTTGAGGAATGCACGTAGTTAGAAATTAGCGATATATGCAGCCAAACCGATGAGCTAAGCGGCTAAAGTATTCATTTGAAGACATTTAGTAGCAATGCACCACTCGTATGGATACGAGAGATTCACATGCAAATAAAAATCCACGTGTTTCGATTCACCGGCTTATAAATAGATAGAAACTAATTTTAGGCCAAAAAGTAGAAACCATATTGGGTGGGCGAAATATTTCTAAAAATATCCTATGATGATTCGCGAAAGTATTTCTGGAAGGCGCCTAACTCTTCTTAACACGCTTCTACACACACTATGCATATCATTTAGTACGGGAGAAGGGAACTTCATATCTATATCAATACGAGATCTTTGAAGTACAAGTATATATATTATATTATGGTCGTAGTGTCACTGAAAAGCGTGTGTTTTTATACTCGTTGTGTGTGTATTTTGTACCAGTTTACTCATCAGTCTTTTTGGCTCCGTTCACTGATGAAGATGATTACTCTTACTCTCTTAAAAACAACCTTTAACGATATGCACATACACACAACAGATATGCAACCACATCCTTAGATCCTTACACATTCATTTCCACATTCCATTGTACACCTCTCTTATTGCAAACCTTTTTATTTGTTTTCATCACAATTGCAAGTAAAACACACATACACACACTCGATTTAAATGAAATTGAGTGATTACTACAAAAGAAGATAAGTCATGAGATGAGAGCAGACCAGACACGCAAAATTAGTAACATGCATGCACTCACAGGCGACCATCGCACGCCTACGCAAAATTTTACTTGAAAACATGGAAGATGTAACAACCAACTCTTGCCAAATATACTCACACCTCTTCATTCAGTCTTTCACGAACTACTGACCAGTGGAGAGTTAAATAAACTTGATCAGCAACAACAATGTTGCCTCCAGCTTTTATCAATATTGGAGTGGCGTTTAACTGCGATTATTGCAACAAAAGGCACCTCGTGTCAATCTAATTTGTTTTAAATCAAATGAATCTCAAATGAAGCGTAACTAAATTCCTAAGGCTCCTACATATGACTCAGCTCATAGTTCTCTGATTAAATGTTCAGTTTGGCTTTTACTTTCTTTCATTTCATTATTTGAGTAACCAGCAACCAGTTGAATCGTCAGAACGCAATTGTACACACAAAAGTAGGTGCAATCAAAACAATACAGGCTTGGTTTCGATGGAGCAAATACCTTCCAGCATTTTGAACGAGTACTACTTGAAGAAATCCTTGAAGAACTTGTAGCCATGATTTTTTATTAGGCAGTATTGGCCGTAGTTTACAGTTCTTACATATTTATAGCCTTAGATGACTGTGATTAGAAGTAGAGTATTACTCATTCTTACGATTAGCAACTATTTCTGTTTAAGTATGAAGAATCGAGCAATGTAGATTAAGTGAGACAAAGCTTAATTAAAAACTTACCTTGTAATTGCGATCAATATTACATCTATTTTTAACATGCCCGATGCAAAGTAAATTGGGGAACACGTTCAAAGTTCAACTGTAGTTATAGCTTGATACACTAATTTTTCAAATTGCTAATTTTCTTTACTTAATTTGTAGGAATTATTAATACGTGTACAAGTAAATTTTCTAACAAGACATACATTTAAATGGTGAACGTGTGAATTACAATATATTGAGTTAAAATGAAACCAGAGGTTTAGTTAGAATCTAGAATCAAGAAGACGCATAAATTTTCAGGCAAGCAGGCGCGGTGAATGTAAAGATTTATTTCTGGTATAATTTAATGAAGAATCAACGATCAAAAGTCTTTTGTCCTTGGTTTTGTGATACTATTTAAAAGTTAGTCTTTTGTTATTTACATGGAACTTAATTAGTAAGTATATATAGTCAGAAGGATAGAAAATAGTAGTGTAGATTATGTAGGAAATAGTAAACTATCAGATTTTGTTTTTAAGCACAAGACCGTCTTTCGCGTGTCGTGGGAAGCAGGGGAATCTGAATTAATGCTTAAGGCTCGATTGTACGCCATAGAGAAACCCCTCCCGTTGGGGTAAATTGAGAAACCCGTCTTCATGTGAACATATGAGAATATATGGGTCTCGTAAAGTTTTAATTCCGCTGTCAGTTTT
>Ga0194135_10000350_pt1 | contig 26844 bp, 28 predicted proteins | sample LitLau_LLRF_2013_FD_134024 | JGI IMG/M metagenome (GOLD analysis project Ga0194135, IMG submission 134024) | Freshwater sediment microbial communities in response to fracking from North America - Little Laurel Run_MetaG_LLRF_2013 (version 2) | ecosystem: Environmental > Aquatic > Freshwater >... | reverse complement strand
TTTCCAAGTCTCCGGGTCCGACAAGTTCATGTTCAGGAACTCTCGAGAAAGTCCACATTTTACCACAACCACGCTCTACATGGAAATAATGTTCAATGATGCTAAATCAAAGGATCTAATCTAGCTTTATATTGTTGCTGATAATTTACCTCTCAGGCAGATTTTCTCAAAGTGAGTTAAATCTCCTGACGGATGTAACAAGGAAGCGTCAGCTTCAGACGAACGATCTAATGAAAAGCATCTCTTTCCAGCTCCTCGAACAGGTTCAAGGCTCACAGCGAGACATCGATCTCTCAATTGGTCACATTCTTTCAGACATTCACCAGTGATTCCGAAATCAGATCGGGTTGGAATGATTTCCCTGATAAAATATATTTCAGCATTTAAAGCTTTGGAGCTACTTACACAAGTACATAATATGTATTTAACGTGAACGTGACTTACTTCCTTGCTCCATTGTACGTATGGCCCAAGACCTTTTCGTAAGTTATTGTATATCTGCATCGATAAGGAGACAGTTCAGGGTCTAAATAGTTGGAACCAGGGTCTTGCGTTCCCCCAGGATAAGGCGATGACGGATACGGATCCCGAATTCCATTGTAATCTCGTCCAGGAGGGTATCTATTGTAAGGATCTCGAACATACGGGTCACGACTTGGATAAGGTTCTCTCCCATAGCTGTGGTCTCTCGCAGGATAATAATCTCTAGTTGGGAACGGATCTCTGCTTGTCACAGGAGGATACCTACTAGATACAAACGGATCCCTGGCACTCGTTGGAGGAGGATATGGGTAGTTATGGCTCGTTGGATAAGGATCAATTCTATTGTAGGGGTCCCGTATGGTAGACGGATAAGGTCGAGGGTCAGCCAGTAAAGGATCAGTAGAAGGAGTGAAAGGTCGAACGGCATCTCGAGAATAATCTCCCACAGGGATACTTCGAGGATCACACTCTCTTTCAGTGTACGTAGCTCCAGGTTGAACTTGGAAGGCATTTGGTGCAGCAATATCTGCGGTATCTCCACTTAGCAAACAAACACTTGGAGCTACGGTTGTTGCTCCAGCCTATAAATAATTACACAATAGGTTGAGGTAGAAAAGAGTAAGTGAATGTCAATATAGTGAGGAGAAGTACAAACCGTGGACAAGAATGAGTAAGATCTGCAGTTGAATTCCCTTTGGTTGTCACAAGCTCGTTGACACATTGAGTCATGTTGGGCAGCTTCAGCTTTGTCAACATAAATTAAGTACCTATCCTTTTGAGCTGCTTTGTAGCTACATTTTCTGGGTTCTGTGAAAGTTCAATGAGGTATATATAGTAATGTGTCATGGGATAATAGACTAATGCAACATATCAAACAGACAGTTATACTTACGTGGGGCACACTGATTTTCCAAGTAGTCGGTTTCCGGAGACGGAATGAAACCTCGTGGTTGAGTGAACCTGTCTTCAGTACTTAATCTACATTCCCGTTTCTTCCAGTCGTACGTAGCAGATCTGCAAATGAAGCGTCGCTCTTCCAAGCACCGATCTTCGCACTGAGTCTTCCCGACATCTCTGTAAACCTCGCGATCAAATCCTCTCAACTTGAAGTTGGGAATTCTCTCAAAAGTCCACAACAGACCACATCCTCCTCCTACGCATTACATTATATTTAGTGACGAATGACGCTTGTGAATAGTCCCTCATTTCATCAGTATCAGTAAATAATGCCTTCATACCTCTTAAGCAGATTCCCTCAAAGTAAGCGACTCCAGAAGATCGTCTCAAGTCATATCTGACTTCATCGTTGGCAAACTCCAAAGCAGAGCATTCATTTCTGTTGTAATCCAAGTTGAAAGCGTGGCATTTCACGTCACTTTGACAGCGTCTAGCACAACGATCTGAAATTCCTCGGGCAGTGTCCCTGAACAATAGGTAACTGTGGCCTCTGTCCAATTCATATCCGGAGACTTTCTCATACGTCATTCTTCCAAAGGCGCATCTTCCAACTAAATACGAATTAACGAATATTATTTCATGCAAAATAAGACTACGATTGTACGCATTAATCTGAATTACTCTGTGGATCAGTGACTCCTCCCAGCCGTGGTCTTTCTTCGAGAGAATTCCTGAAGTCACCTGGAATGGGTCTATCTGGGATTCCAGGCGGTGCTGGACTCAATGGATTTCCTTTGCAATTCCGTTCATAGTAAGTAGTGCCTGGTCGCTTCTGAATCGCATCCTCCAAACCAGATGCTACATATTCAAAGTAAGCCATCGTGAGATTCATTATGTAAATAAAAATATCCAGGTCTTGACAAAGACAAGTTTACCTCTGTCATCTCCGGAAATGAAACACTGAGAAGCCGCCGAATAGAACGAGTAAGATCGACAAACAAAATCTCTGTGCATGTTGCATCGCATTTGACAATCAACTTCGCTCGTGACCCCATTGATTACTGTGTCCAAATACCGAGGATGTGAATCACTGACAGTGTCAAATGGACATCTCCGATCAGCTAATACAAAAGCAAAAACGAGACTTATAACTTATACACCTACTATGAGATATTATTACTCGACTATATAGTTTTACTTACGTTCAATGCATTGATTTTCCAGGTATTCGATTTGCATTGGAGCTTCCACGAAGTCTGTGGGCCGCGTTCTTCTATCTTCTCTGCTAAGTCTGCATTCGGTTGTCTGATAACAAAAATATTCACGTGATACTTTTGCTTTTAAAACATTTTATATCAAGTTAAAATTAGTTAGTCTGTAATATTACATACTTCTGTATGGTATTCAGCCGATCTACAAACGAATCTGGTTTCCACTAAGCATTTCTCTTCACAACTTCTACGACTTGGCACTCGATGAATCACAAGATCGTCATGACCTCTGAGTTCTCTTCCAGGTCTACGTTCAAACGCCCAAGCTCTACCTCTGCAGCCTCGTGTATTTCCTGGATTTAAAGCGGTTCAAGTACTAACTGAAAATAATGTTAAATTATAAATTTCTTTGTGGGTTCCAATCACACTCACCTCTAAGACAAATTTTCTCGAAATAGTTCTGTCCATCTCGTCTAGTCAACTCTTCACCCCTTCCTTGAGTATTTCTATCCAACTTGAAGCATCGCATAGCCGAATGGTCTACAATGAATGCTGGACAATCTGCCCCGGCGTCTCGACATTTTTCCACACACTCAAGGGTCACTCCAGGTGCAGCTGCTTGCAAGGTTATTGCGTCTTGTTTTGCAGTCCTTAGAAAATGCCCTGTGACCTTTTCAAACGTGAATAGCCCATCATCGCAGTTATCTGAAAAATTTTTTTTGTATTGTTAGAATACCCCGCGATTTATTGTTGCTCCTTTACTAACACTTTGCTACTATTTGAGTTTTGAGTTGGACTTACTGACGGAACACTGCTTTTCCGAGAACACAGCTCCTCGTTTCTGAGGGAGGGCTGCTCCCATCAAGCTAACGGAATCATCGGCACTGAGATAACACCGATTTTCTTCACTGGAGTATGACGTCGACCGACAGGTGAATCCTCGAGCCTGTAAATCAGAGAGAGTAAGTCTTCAGTGAGAGCAACCAGAGTACAAGTCATCATCACATTATCAAAATGAAAACATCTCTATTACATGGTCACACAAAGATTGACAGTCTTCACGAGAGGCAGCGAATTGAAGCTCATCCATAGATATGACAGATACTTCTTGTCGACTTGAGTATCGACAATCCGGCAGTTCTGGTGGGGTTTCAGGCACAAAGATAAGTTAAATGGAATTTTATAAAGCAAGTAATATTTTAGCTGTATCATTTACGTTTCACGCATTGGTTCTCAAGATAATCCACAGTAATTCCAGGTTGACGCCTGAAAGCACTCGGTTGCGTTCTCCTGTCCTCACGACTAAGTCGACATACCTTGAGAGACTCGTCATACTCAGCAGATCTGTAAAGTTAGTTAATTATGCATCTAAATACAAGTTATGCTTCACAAAATGACAACTGCTCATGTGATCACGCACCTGCAAACAAATTCGGTTTCCAACAAGCACAATTTTTCACAGTCGGTCTTAGATTGAACCGGTCGTTCTTCTTTGTCATCATATCCGTCTAAGAAAGCTCCAACTACTCGTTCAAAAGCCCACAGTCTGTCTCCACAGATTTGTTGGAAGTTTGTCACTGTAAAATATACAAAAAATTGCCTCTAATTAACCAAGCTTGCCATGGATAATTGAAACGAGAATTATGACTTCACAGATTCATACCTCCTTTGTAACAAACTTTCTCAAAATAATTAGTTCTCGGGTCATCTCTCAGCTTATCTCTTCTGGTAATGGAATCTCTTTCATAAGAATCGCATCTGGACTTATCATAATCTATAGTCGCATAAAAGTAACATTAGCATTATTATTAGACTTTCTTCTCAATATCTCGTATCGAAATCCAGTAATAATTTCTACATTGTCCTTACCAACAGTAAACGCTTTGCATGTGGTACTCTGTCGGCAAACGGCAGTGCAGTCTCTAGTAACAGCAGCGCCAGGCTGATGAAGCAACCCTTGTGGGTCACCTTCAGACATGGCCATTCCAGTAGTCTTCTCATAAGTTTCAAATCCTCCAAAACATTGACCTATCCACATTATATCATTGTTACAAAACACATTCGTCCATTAAGTATTTTCGATCCTTTCACTTATCGTTACATTTGCCTAATTGCATTCATTAATATATCTATTGTCTGGACCTCCAACCTTGAATTTAATTAAAAATATACCTTGTGCATAACTAGGAAGTATGATTCCTGCAATGAAAAGCAGAAATCCAAAGGAAGTCCCTGGTGGAGGGTATCCCAAAGGTCGAGCCTGAAAACAAGATTTTATCTCCTTCATAAAAATCCGCACGGAAATCATAATTAATTAGCAGAAATTCATTCAGAGGAAACTGGGGAGACTACGTGGACGCAATAAGTCACCCTTTCTTTCCCATGGCTATCCTTTTGATCTTATCGGAATAAGCAACAGGCATATTGGCACATTCATTCATATATACACACGGACATGGTGATACTTTTAAGCTCCGAAGCAAAATCAAAGGGAGACGGAAACTCAACCAGACATATATACATTAGGGAGTGACCATTATGCGACTATGTAATAAAATTAACCCTCGAGTACCCATCTCTATACGTGCATTTTCAATATTACATATTATTATGCTACTCGGGTTCAATTTCGCAGTTGCAGATAAATTGACATGACACATATGATGACTCTGCACTATGAGAAAGGGATACACGGTCCTCAGGAGACAAAGCAAAAAAGGGACCGAGCTAAACTACATGTGACACAGATACATTTACTTTGAGTAAATGACACTGATGAGACTGGAAATAGGGGTGTGCCAGACTTAACATGACTTGGAGTATATATTAATCCATTGTACATGAAATGGGAATTGTTTGGCCTGAGTGAGACAGCAACCTCACAAACTTCCGGTTTAAAGAGCCCAGCTCTCTCCATCCATCCATCCAGCAGTATTCATCCAACCCCTTAATTTTTTCCCTATAATCTAATTAAGCTACGATGATGATGCTCGCTTGCTTGGACTCTTTTGTGAATGTATTTGTGTGTGTGTATGCTATTCATAGAGACTCCCTAACACACTCAGGTTATAATAATACTTCAAATATTTTTCTAAAAGTAGAAGGCCATTGACTGCTAATGGTGAGTATAAAAAACACTGAATAGTTTGAATAGAAAAGGCATAGACTCAAACGACATGGCAAATATTTTCAGAAATACAATAGACTCATATAAAATGCCCCTTGCACATCGATCTCCGTAACAAAACTGCTTACATGCACATCCTCTTCATTTTTTAAGCCACGACGCTTCCAAACTTCCATATAGAGCGTCATTCTTCATCTCGAATTATGCATGGCATATCCATCCATAATACGTAATATCACGGCTATTGTTTGAATATAGATGTATAGAGGAGACTGTACAAAGTCAATTGCATTCGATTACCATCAAATCACTGTCTATTTCTGTTTATTTAAATGCACGGTAATTAACGTCGTTTGTTTTAATTTCTTTCATTTTTGGCTCGTCATGATGCGCTTGTTTTTCTGTACCAAATGGAATTTTAATATGTTTCAAGTTCATCGGATTACGTGAACAGATACGAGTTAATGTAATGTAAAATTAAAAATTCACGGAGAAAGACATTGAAAAGACACCTCTGGAGGAAGGAAACTTATTATTATTAGAGATTTTAGGAGCTTCTGGGAAATCCATGAATGATTTTATCAGCAAAAATTTTGAAGCTTTCGCATCTTTGCATGAATAGAGGAAATCACATAGTGTTAAAGCTTATGATTGCTCAGTGCGGTTGCATGGCATTTTATTGCTAGCTGGTAATTTAATAATGATGATATAGTAGGCGCAGGTGAGTGACGAGAGGTTAGATGTCCAGAGAATAATAATAATGAGATCACCTCAGTACATCATGAGTATATACAACAGAACTCATCGAAGTGGAACGATGCGTCGAGTGTACTTTTCAAGCCTTTGTTGTGTATCAACTACAACAATCATTACAGTAGTAGTCCTTCCGTATTTCATTATGTCGTTTATATTTACCGTTTTCCAGCCACTAATCCATTCACTACCTGTATAATTCAACTTACATAGTTTGATATTCTACTGAACATGGTTTTTAATTGAATCTCTACTTGTCACAAACATGAATGTACTACTGAATACTATGCCCATTGCGAAATTGAAAGTTCATATTTACGTGACTACTGAAGTAGTTAAAAATCCAAAACTGATTTCTACTGATCCTTGAGTATGTCGCAACAAATTAATTGTGTGACCCATTTACTTCCCTACAGCAAAGATAAGTCAGGATATAATAGGCTAACAATATGTGGAGCATCATGTTTAATAAGACACAATTAAAATCGCTGCCGTTAAAGAGCCAATTATTATGCATCACAGATCAATTAACAAAGAGGCTACAATACTAAATGAGGGAAAGTCTCACAGGCAGTCCTGTGTAATTCTTGTTAGTTTAAGTCACTCCACAGTAAAAAGTGCACGAATGAGATTGAGACAAACTCGAGAGCAAGTGGAAGGGAAAAAGGTGAAAGGAAAGCAACTTGTTTGATCTTCAGCCACACAATCTCACAAGTCTCACCCACACAACTGAATGAAGTCTTGCATGTGCACGAAGAAGTGAATGAATTTTTTAGCTTTCTCCAAGGAAAGACTTTCAATGAAGATTTGAAAGAATTGCGAACTCACCTTTTTCCTATGCCTCATTGTGAAATCCTTCCTTAAAATGTTTCTCACAAGCACCTTCGTTAGGTGAAAATCCTCCACTACTTATGTAGATATCGAATCGAAATTCTTGAGTCAGTTACAAAGAACACTTATTGATTACACTTATCAACAAGAATAAGTGAGTTCACTGGAACATATAAAGCTATAGCAGTATAGATATCTTGAGCCTTGATAAGCACAGTTTAAAAAACCACTTGAACGGCAAATAAAAATCACAACTGGGGAGTAAAAGGCAGTGAATGCTTATTATCCGAGATCAGAAAGCACACTGGAGTTCGATTCCAACGATAAGAATTGAATATCATGGAAACGTTATAGTTAGCTTTTAACCTGATCATCAAAAGCAGGTATGGGTAGACACACAGTAGCAGTGATCAACGGAAGTTACCATTTCATGCTCTGGATTGCTGGTCTATTCAATTGTTTCCTTTTGTCCACGATCTCCTTATTTCCTGTCCTCCATACCTTCAGTGCTTACCTATCTGCTGTTTGTTTGCATACGATACCCTCTCATGTCCACGGCGAATATTTCCTCTTTTATTTCTCTCAGATCTGATCTATTTTTGACACATACAGTCTATTGTAATCAACGGTTTTATATTCTCTGGACACTGGGTATAGCCACACACCTATTATTCTCACGTATTGTGTGTTATATAGTCATTTCAAATCCCTCAACAAATTTCTCTTCCTAGTTTTGTTCATCATGTGAAAGAGCGAGTATACACGTATAACAAGCATTTGAATCACCAAAGGCCTTTAACCTAGGTTTCTACTTAGATAAGCTTTTCAACTCTAGCGTTATTTTATGAAGTGATTATTACTCATCATCATCATACGGTAACCAGATTATCAATGTGTTAGGAAATGCGGAATAATCATTTCACTACTTCTCATGATCTTCATTTAGACAACGCGTTATACATTAATAGCGTGGCATTCCTCAGTAATATTACGTAAATTCTGAGCATTATTACGCCAAGTATGAGTTCAAGTTGGGAATTTTGACATATAGTCAATTCAATACGAGTGTGATTTAATGCTTAAAAACATCGTTTGATGGTCTCGCATGATGGAAGGTTTATGGCTTTCATTTATGATTCATTGACGACGTATATAATAGCTTTAAAAAGAACTGTATAGGGTGGGTGACATTAAAGCATGTGACTAGTAGTGGCAATTAATTATTCTATAGGTGCAATTAAACGTCTCTAACCTTAATGAACTCCATTTAAAATATTCAATGAACTTCTTCAAAAATCGAAATATATTGAATGTACCTTCGTAACTCTTGTGTGCACATGTTTTCGTTATTACAAAATGTGGGGATAGGAATGCTCAAGTGTTTCAATAGCAGCCAAAATTATGTACCTACATCTCATTTTACTCATATTCAGCATCATTAAATAACTGAACTATTAACTAATAATAAAACATATATACACAACAGACACTCTGAAAAATGTCTGCAAGGAATTCGATCAGATTCAGATATAATCTTTACTATTTGTACATTTAAATCAAATCTGAGAGGAAATGCATTTTTGAGGGTTACGAAATCCTAAAATGCGCTCATGATATTACAACAATCTCCATAATATATTTTGAAAATATTTGATGTATGAATAACTCCAAATCTACGCAAGGATTAACAATTAACATTACTACACGACCTTGGTCTCATGGAATTTTACAACACACGTTACACACACACGTGGATTGAGACCATGTAATTAACAAACTAACAGGCGTCATTTATTCATTAAATCTCGCAACATCTATGAATTATTCGTTTTGATAAATGAGACTAATTTTGAAGACCCTCTTTTTTAGATTGAATGAATCGGAAACCTAAAAACGCAAATTTCTCCACAGTCTATGATTATTCTGCATGACTACATGAGACTAAAAAGATACCTTCAAAATTAATGATTTAATTTGAAACTTCAACAGAATAAGCGACCTGCTGACGATCAAACCGTTTACCGTTACTCAAATAATTGTCCCTATAAACTTGTGACAGAACTTTTGGACAATGAATAGCGGCGGCATTCATCAGACTGACTCTTTTACAAGTACCACTTTTTGGCTTACTAGGGATTGTTCCGACGTTGGAATTTGGAAAAACGGAACCTGTGTGTACTGTATATGTGTGTGACAGATGGTTCATGACAATATCTACGTGACAGTGTAGTCCCATAGATTATGTTATGTATGTAGTTGTGTATGTTAAAGGATGTCGGGTTTTGGTTTTGAAGACATGAAATTCTAGGAATCATTATATGATGCACTTTAATACGTTCAATAATCATCGGAAAGGTCAATAATCGCTGGTTTCGTATCAAGTGACAATAAGACGGAAGCTCAGGTGAATCATGACTATGACAAGTACTTCCCTCAACAATCGGATGGTTGCGTGCAGCTACCCAGAAACTCCTCTATCTCCCATGTAATTCATTCCAGAGCAGTCTTCGTAATAAATAATATACCTCAAAATCCCTTACAAATCCAGACTCGACTCTCAGAATCTCAATTATACTCCCCACCTAAGTAAGCTTTAACCAACATCATCACAGGTTAACAAATCATCATTTACGCCAATCGCGAATCTCATAAGTAATTCTCAAAATTGTCTCTTCCAGCTTCTATAATCTTCTTTAATGTTATTAAAAGCATTGACATCCTTATTCATCTTCTATTCTCCAGTTTACAAAAACAAATCACACGACCACGCATCATATCATACATCAAGCCATAATGCATCATAAAGCACAGCTTTCATAATACGAAACTCGGCATTAATAATATATTGAATTCATCATCTCATAATCTCATCACTTCACTCCCAAGGAAATCATCTACAAAAGATGTTTTTGAATGAACACTCGCACTCATCATCCATTATCCTCCATTATCTTATCTTCCAAGACTTCCACCCACCCATAGAATATATTTCATTGGAAAGAGTTTCCACATGGTTTCCACAAAGTCGATATGTATATGTGCGTTTGTGGAAGATGATTGTGCCCTCTGATGCGAAAGGGCGAGGCGACTTCTCATCTTCCTCTCTCATCAGAGTGGAGTGCGGGGTTCTGTCGTCATCATACTAAAAGCCCATCTGCATTCACCACCACCACCACCACCTCCTCTTCTTCTTCTACTTCTTCCTCTTACCTCCTCAAGTGTCACATATTCGGCAGTCGCAGTGGTACGGACAAGTACAATCATCATCATCATCATCATAACAATTAATTAAACACACACGCATCACTGTAACAGTTTATCATTATTAAAACTCTCCTCGATGCTTGCACTTTAACCTCCCCCCATTACTATTATTGTCCCCATCCGCCGCCGATGCCCGTCTCGTATAAAAAACGCACGATTTCGTCGATTTCAAAAGTTATTCAATTGAGATATCAATGCTAATTATGAATTAATTAGTATTGAATGGAACAAGGCAAATATTAAGCACCGACTGCCGCCCCGTCGTCGTCGTCGTTTTAAGTATCTTCTTTATACACAACCAGAACAAAATATACGAATGCACATTAACAGGCAGTGAAGCTACATAAACATAATAATCATAGTTAAGTGTGTTGTTGAGTAGAGAGATGAGTTATTAGTAATCTCTGTGTCGGAGGAAGAATCAGCAGGGCGTATTTAATACTAGGTTTTATTTTATACGTACTATAATTGTAATAATATTCCAAGAATCTTGAAGCCTTAAAAAAGCTTGCCAATTCCTGAGTTATACTGGAGAGATAACATTAAATTATTTAATAGAGCAGCTCTCCTATTAAAATTACTTTAGAGGAACTGATGTTGTTTCTCAGTTTGTAGTTTAGGTGTAAGTTTCTTTGAATTGTCAGGAACAAGAATATATATATTATATACAAACTTACAGCACACCATACAATCCTTTGTATTTGATAAGACAAAACCTGAAAACCTTCAAAACCTAATTTGAAAGCTTGATGAAAGTGAGATTCCATTCCGTTTTGAAATTCCAATATTAATGATGCTCCAGTCTGCCGAGCTTCAAGTTCAAATACTACACCACCAGTTTATTTGGAAATGTCCTCAGAGTGACTTACTAGCCTTCGAGAGTTTCATCAAGAGATATTGACGACGTTGTTCCAGTTTAAAAGAGACTCTGTTTTGTAGAGACGAGAAAAGTTTTAGAGATCTTCGAATCGGCTTGGGATTTGATAATACTTCATCACTTCGTGTCTGTGATTGTGGACTACACAAGGAATGGCACGATGACTGTCGACTTCAGCGAGTACTTCTGGGTAAGTGATAATAAGGAAGTGGTTGTGTGTTTATATTTACAATTGTGTGCAATGAGGGTCATTGTAAATTGTCTTAAACTGACATTAGCTGTGACTGGTGTCATGTAAAACACCGATAAGAAGTTTGCTGAACTCTATGAATGGGTATTGCGTTACAATTACAATCGGGGATTGTAATTTGAGAGAGTAATTAGCAAGAAAGCTTTTAAGACACAATATACAATTGCCCATTCACCACCACTGATACTTGATTCCGTTCGGGGGCATCCAGGTTATCTTATTATGACAAGTACTGCCTATTCTATATGACGTGGTATAGTTTTCATATAGTTTGAAAAAGGATTGTTTAATGTCTTTGAAAAAGTTAAACATGTGGAGTCGTAAATTTTTTTGTACATGTGTCAGATGCTAAGTCATTATTTTCGGGAGGAATTTTTATATACTTGGAGTGAGATGGAAGTAATGGGAAGATAGTTTGGAAATTATAATTCTATGTAGTTTAGTAATTGTCTGAAGCTGCAGTATGGGGCAGACTCGTGGTAACTTGTTCCTTGAATATTTGCAGGGCGAAGGCCAGAAGAATAATGGACTTGATGTGCTTTTTCAAAACATGAAATATGGTATCGCTACCACTAAGGAGTTGTCGGATTTTATTCGAGAGAGGCAAGTGTTTGTGAATGTAATGAGGTTGTAATAAAATATAGGAGGGTTATAGTAATTGTGTGTTTTCTGTATCAGGTCGTCTCTTGAAGAATCGCATTCCAAAGCCTTAACAAAACTTGCTAAACTAGCTGGAAATGGATGTGCTAATGGCTCGTTTGCCCCGCTGTGGCAGATCTTAAGAAACTCTTCCGAAGAACTTTCTAAAGTGCATGGGCTTATGGTTCAAAAAGTGGAAGATTTGTTCAAGGATCTGGCCAAATATACAGAGGATCTGCAAAAGAAATACAAATCGGTGAAAGATGAAGAATCTACTACAATCGAAGCAGTGCAGCTTTATCATACTTCAAAAGCAATGGTTGCTAAAACTAAAACACTATATGTTCAGAGATATCTGGAGCTTGAAAAATGTCAGAAAGAAAACGCATCTAGTAAAGATATTGAAAAGGCTGAAATTAAAATGAAGAAAGCTCAACTAGATTATAAAGGCTGGGTAGAGAAATGCCAAGGTTGCAGAGAAGATTACTTGACTAAGATGACAGAAGCTTGCCGAGTAAGTGCATTTTACGACTCAATCAGTGCCACCTAGAACCAATTTCAGAAAAAATGTAATATTTTATCACATTTTTTAACAGCGATTTCAAGATGTTGAAGAAATCTACTTGATACAAATGAAGGAGTTCCTAGACAGCTACGCAACAGTTATGGAAAATAACCATGAACTAATTGGGCAGGTCAGTTTTTAGATTTAGTTGATTATGCGATCTAAAACATTTTTTACGCATGCAACAAATCTTGGTACGGTGAATATTTTTTAAAGGTACACATGAAATTCCGACAAGAGTGTGCTAGCACGACAGTTGAAGACTTATTGCAGCAGTTCCTTAAAGAAAAATCTACTGGAAATGACAAGCCTGGTATATATTTGTTCGCTTAGGATTCCTATTCAGCAGAAAATTTACTGTTTGTATAAATTAAATATCTTGTCTTGTGTGCAGGAGTTTTAGAAGTCGAAGAAGTAGGACCTGGCGACGGAGTAAGTAGAGGCAGTGGTAGCTCCGAGGAAAAATCATCCTTAGATAAATCTGTGGGCGGTGAGAAGAAACGTGAAGGTAACATAGATAACTCTGTAGAAGATATTCGATCAAGCAAGGGGTCCCGCAGGACAACTTCTCTCCTCAATCTCTTCATCCCTCTATCCCAGGGTATGTGGGTAGGGCTATGTGCTGCATATAGTGTAGATCTAAGAACTATGTGTAGATTTTTTCCAAATCTGTGGCTTTTCTTGGCCGTTTTTTTCTCTGACAGCCGTAAGTTTGATGTATTTTGTTACAGACATCACGAAATCGGACTAATTTTGATTTCAGTTGTTTTGCAGAAAAATTATTACTTTTCAGTGAAAGTGTAACTGTTATGAAAGTCGTCAATAATTTGTTCCGATCATTTAGAAAAATTTTGGCATTTGTTTTATTGTGATTTGGTTCTATTGAGCACAAAGCTTTTGGTTTCGCACCAAATTTTTTTTCGAAGCGCATGAATTTTTGAGTATAGAAATGTAACTGTATTAATATTTCTTGGCTTATGAATCGAGCGTTTATTTGCAAAGCGGGGTTGGGTGTTTGAAACGGGAATGGATGAATTGTTTTCTGTTCACTGGGAAGTAAATAATTGACGACACTTAATATTTTGAAGCCGTTTTTGACCATGCTAAAATACGGAATCAATTGCAATGCTATCTTTGTAATTTTGTTGTGGGTTTGGTGTTTACGAAAATCTATGTGGTTTTGTTTGCCTAATGTGTGGAGGTCATGATGTATTATATGGATTTTTTACAGGCAGCAAAGGCAATAGTTCAAGCAAGGGTACTGAATCCCCAAGCTTGGAAATGTGTGCAGGGTTGGGACAAACGCAGCCCAATGTCACGAACAACAAACCAACCCTTTCCAGAACAGCCAACAGAGGATCGAAATGTAAAAACCGAAATCGTGATACTTGGCTGAAATATCTGTACTTGCACAGCTTGCACGCTTTATTTCTTGAGTAATAAAAATAACAAAAATCAAAATTACCCATGTGCTTGCTTGTCTGCCAAGGGTGCCTGTGCTTTATGTAATTTAAAGTTTACTGATCGCGTAATGCTCTTAATTAGTGAAATCTTGTATCATGCATAATGATATTCTTATTGATATAAAATATATCGCCAGCTGTAAGAAAGTTAGACCAATAGTTTAAAGAAAGAATGATTTTTAGTTCAAAGCACATAGCCCTTATTATTTAAGAGGATGACAAAGATCCTCGTCCTTGAAATTCTAGTTGCCTTGCTATCGAATTTTAATAGTTTTGATGAATTTCTAGCTCGTTGTAATTTTATTTGCAACCTAATACCTACATTGTTATTTCACCTCTTCCCCATTACTGCCTATTCAATATGCCTGGTACTCAGCATGTATTATCAGCATTCTCATAGCACAATTTAGAAGTTTAGACATGTTCTCCTGTGGGGCATCCTACGAATCCTGACATTTTACCTATCTGTTAAGTACTCAATAATATTTTGTCGCATGTTTTAGGGTTTCTAAGTAGGCGTGGTAAAAAGAAAGACAAAAAGTCTAAGAAAAAAGACGGGCTTAGTCAAGATGGAAAAGATGATAAATCAGATGGGTATGTACGGAAATCCGATTCTTGTTGATTGAATTTATAGTTTGCACTAAATTAAACTTTATCGTTATATTATAGTGATGAGAAAGATGAAAGTCACAAATCTGACACGCCAACAGCAGAGGTAGATGCTGAAGGATACACAGTGCGACCACCGACTAATTGGGAGGAGAATGATAAACGTAGCTTTTATTCGAGCTCTGGATCGGATTCAGGTATGAAATCTGCTTAATCAACATGTAGCTTTGTTCATAATCTTCCGAAACGAGCCCATTTTAAATTTCTTGTGCATTTGTAGATGAAGAACCTGGAAAGCAACTGCACGTCGTAATTAAACCACTTACGAATGGGACTGCGCCATTAAGTGCAAGTGTTGATGAGCTTCGAAGCACCGTAGAAAATATGACTTTGTCACCTGTTGGATTGACCGTAAGGCTAACTAGAACAAAAATTTCTCATCGACTGATTCTTTACTAAACTTTCTGTGCATTTTACGAATCAGGGTCGAAAAATCTTGCTCGATGCGGACAGTCAGATGAAACGGTCTCAGTCTGTTTCTCAGCAAATAGGAAGCTCTTCTCCACCCTCAAGGCATCCATATACACCGTTAAGTCCTCCAATTCCTCCTCCTAATCCTAGGTCTAGTCCGAAACTAAATCAAAATGACTCTACATCGCGATATTCAGGTACTATTAGTTAAACAGCTCACAAGTAATGGATGTATTACATAACCCACTGTCAGAATATTGTCAATGTTATCCTGTTCTGGTTTTTTAAGATCTCGGTGACATTTTTGCCGAAGTTGGAGAAATGCAACCTGCTTTACCTCCAAAAACGTCAGTCCGAAATACACCTACGCCGAGCGGAATGTCGATACCACGGCCACCTTCCAGACCGAGGCCTGAGGTAATGCAGAAGTTAAGTCGTTGACACATAGTTGTAAAACATGTATTTAAATTTCGACTTTGTTTCTATTGTAGGCAATTATTCAACGGAACACGAGTTCTCCATCACCAGCTGTCTCTAGAACGGAAAGTGTCAGCAGTTTAGACACAAGAAGTTTAGGAAGTCATTTAGTTGGATCCCGTGGTCCTTCTCCTCTTACGATTGGCATGGCTGACTCCATACCACTTGCAGTTGCATTCCATGAGATAGTTCACGCTTACTTTAAAGGAAATGATGAAAATCAGTACGTGATACTCTAAACTACTTTCTGTTTCAAAATGTCCAATACTTATTTAAAATTCGATACATATGTTGGTTACAGGTGCCAAGTTAAAATGACAGGTGATATGATGGTGTCCTTTCCAGCTGGAATTATTCAAGTATTTGCAAGTAATCCTATGCCTGCGCAATTAACATGCAAAGTGAGGAGTAAACAACCTCTGGATAACTTAGTTTCGAACAAAGACCTAGTAAAAGTGTAAGTTTTATAGTACAACAGATTTTTGTTCCGTGAGTGCATACTAATAATTCTGAACTCTACATTTGTTTTAACAGAGAAAGATTTGATGACGAGCTACATTTTGAGTTTAACATGAGTGCCTTGATAGTCTTGCTGAAAAATAATGCCGAACAAAACCCGCATGCTTCATATTTTAATGTGGATATCCTGAAATATCAAGTACGTTTCGATAATGTCAATATTCTAGCGTGTTAATTATAAATCAAAAATGCCATTTTCAGATCAAACCGAAAAATGGTGCTGCATCGTGTCCACTACATTTAGTTGCGTTTTGGAAATGCGAAGTTCAACAGACTGATTTAAGAATTGACTACAAATATAACAGCCATGCTATGGAAATGGCCCAATCTGAAGTTGTTGGGGTCAATCATAAAATAGAGTCTCCTTCAGGAGCACAGTTAGTTCAAGTTTGTATCGCAGCACCTGTAGACGGGGGAGTGAAGACAATGCAATCAAAACCTACCGGACAGTGGTATGCGTCAATTTATTATTATCTTCCTACTATCGCTTTCACGCTGGCGAATCCTTATTACCTATTTATTACAAATCAAGGTTTCCAAATACAAATCGGGCCTGTTGGAAACTCCCTAGTCTTTCTTCCAAATCAGAAAATCTCGGCGTTGGCTCACTTAGAGCACGTTTCGAGGTTTCCAATGGCCCTAGCTCTCACGTAAGTACTGTAATATATTTAACTCATCTGAATCACCTTTAACAAGTCAGTAACTTTTAACAGGGCACTATCGCAGCGCAGTTTAGTTGCGAAAACTCTACGCTATCCGGTTGCGATTTTGAACTAATAGGTTCTGGATATAGGGTTTCATTAGTAAAGAAACGCTTTGTTTCAGGTATTATATTCTACTGTCTTTTTACGTTACATTTCTCTCACACTTATCAATTGACTACATTTCTTCTCAAATGTTTTCCTAGGCAAGTATATCTGTGATGCTGAGGACAGTAGCAGTCGATATGCAGTACCTCCTGAAAGAAACATGCCCATATAAAAAAACTGAATTCCGTCTTCACATAAATTGAATTACAATTCAAGTTTGAAACGATTCCAAGCGCTATTTATTTGAATCTAATCTCTTCTAATTCACATTCACTCTGTTTGAGCTATACTTTTCAGCTAATGAAAATTTTCTTCGTATTTCTACTAGATCTGCAATTTGTGATAAGTGGTCTCGTTTTCGAAACAAAAATAAAGAGCGATGTCAAACATATCTTATTAACAGATCCACAATGGAGCTCCACTACTTTTATTTCTGTCGTATTTTAACCATTAATGTTAATTGTTACACAATATTTTCCAGTGAGTGTGGGCAGTGGAGTGGGGACAAAGACTGGACATGAGTATAACTGACTTTTCTGACTCCAAATTTTCGTATGACGTCATCAAAAATGCTTTCCATACGACCTGGTGGACTTACTGAGCCGTAAGTGCATCAAAATTACCCTCTAAGGGTCATAAGGGTCTTGGGGGTGGGAGATATCGGAAGCCTGAAGACGTGGCATATAGGAGTTCAGGGAAATGAAGGAATTCCACGAAAATTATGCACTTCATGGTATGACATTTATTGTTGATCCAATGCTTCATTGTTGCTGTGCACAGTGGCTGCCGTTGCTGTCGGTGGGTGTGGTCTTCATCAGCATCATCATCATCATTAGTGGACTTGTGTTTAAGGGTAACAAAATAAGAGCGAGTCGCAGCGAGAGTGAATGAAGTGTGAGCATCAGAAAGATTAAGATATTACATGCCTAGTAGTTGAGTTTGCTAAACTTTGTTATATTATGACTTTTTATGACTTTTGGAGAGTTCGAGGAAGAGATTCGCTTGGGCGTAGTGGGGGTCCTGTAGGACGGGTCACTGCAGGAGAGAGGTCAAGAATAGATGAATTACGTGCATTATTTCGAAGTAGTTGCTCAGTTTTGGTTTATGCAAACCCAAAATCCTCCTATTATTGTCATTTACTTTATCGTTAATGTTGAATTTCGAAAATGCAGCATAATTCATTTCTGAAGAACCAGCAACTTAATTCACAATTTTTTAAAGTACAAATTACAAATAAATATGCATATGGGATAGTAATCTTATATTTATCAGTAAATTCTTTGTAATCTAGAGCTGATACATGAACACTTTTAGTTTACCATGTTTTAAGATATAAAACTTTCGTCTTATCTGTGTGCATGAACTCAACCGGGAATAAATTTCTAGATAAAACTACAAATTTAGAGCAATAAAAGGCGGAATAATATGGTAATTAACAAGGTGAACTTAAGTACCATAAAATCAAAAACACTTTTCCTACAACGGATGATAGAGGGTTATTAAAAGTTTTCATGCACTACATATATGTGAGATCTACTTCAAAAAGCAATCAACTTTATTTGTTTAAGAAATCGGACTCTGTGCGAGTAAATATAAGTTGATCTCCTCTGGATTAATATCATGGCATGGCTATAATATAATATTCCAGTGTCAAAATCCGATCAAAAAGAGAATATTAAGATCATACGTACACCTAAAATTGCATATTAAAAGAGGCCATCCAGCCGATTCCATATGTATGCTTTGATCCAGTCCATCATATGTATTTGCTATTATACGAACAAATAATTAGACTGGTTTTTATGCATAACGTCAATTACATCAAATTATACTCTCTCACGTATCGTATGTCGAAATCCAAATACAATAAAATGAAGATGAATAATCGCACTGAAAGTAATGCATCTATAAGAGCATATAAGTATCATTATTAGCTCACGGTGTTTATTACAGGCTTTTACCCGCAATATATGTGTGTTTTAGGGGAGTTAATCCTTAAATGCTTTCAATTAAAATTATATGATCCTACAATATTCTGACGAGAATCATTATACACCAGTCAACAGCAGTTGAATATTATAAAGTGTGTGAAGTCTTATTCTTTCACGTTGAAGCTTTCAAGTTTAATATTATTCTTAAGTTGTAAGTAGTCTCATGTCATCCTGACATTTTGAGATTTCTCACAAATTGATTCTCCTTGCAGCAACAGGATTGCAAAGTGAATTTTCCCTTTAAAACCCTTAAAAAGGAAATCATATAAAGCTGTGCAGGGCTGCATGAAAAAACCGTTCCGTAAATAAGCAGCAGAACTTGATTAGAGAGCCTGCTAACGATACGACAGGGAAAGAATACACATAATTACAATACCTGTCTCACAGGATGTGATGCAGGGGAGAATAACATTAATATTAGTAAGTTAGGTAATCCTCCTCAATGTTTTAAGCTCTCAGGTGAGTTTCTCAGTGAGAACTTGTCCATATTGCATTGTACTGCTTCATATATAAAGTGCAGAGTGAATTCTATGCAGTGTACCTTGTTGTACTATTGTATAGGTAGAAGACTATCTGTATTTCTTTCATAGTAATTGTAGGTAGTGAGTATATAGGCTGGTGTGTAGTATAATTTGAAGTTAGTACAAAAGAGCAATACAAACTTTAGTAAATCACATAATAAAATTAAGTCAAGCAGTGTGAGTATACCACGAAGTAGTAGATAGGTTGAAGAAGATTTTACCTTCGCCCACTTAGGAAGTATATATATACTTTATCATCATCATCATCACTCTTGACTCCTATATACCTGTAATGAAATGTAAAGCATTTAAATTTGTCATACATCATGCAATTTACGCTGCACTGGGAATAGGACGACGGAAAGTACAGTTAGACAGCTTTAGATTTTTTACAGTTAATAAAGGAAAGAAAAACTTGACTTATATCCGAATGAAATCTAATATATAATACAAATATTTTTAGACTGTCTTAGTATTGAGTCTTATATTCTGCACATGAAGCTGTCGTAATTGCCAATTGAATAATTGTGTAGTGATTTTTTAGTCCGAGTTAGATTTCTTCATTCAAACACGAAATTGCCATTTAATCACTTGCACACATTGCTCTTAATGAACGTAGTAGAACATACTACTATAATCTTTTAATAGCACCCTCAGCGGTGAGTAACAACCCAAATTATATTATACGTGACTGTGCTTACCAAATTAGCAATATACACAATAATTCCATGTTGCTTTCACGCACTAGTGAGTCACCACCATATATACAAGTTATGAGTTATGAATAAATCTTTACTTAAACTATGTTCATCAATGTGCAATAATCATCATCGTTATTGTGCTGAATATTGAGAATAAACTTGAGAGCTAAAGTTGTGTCCGAGCTTGAGAACTCGAGTGTCTGATTTCCATCACTCATTACTATATATTGAATTAGTGAAGACCTTTGAAGGATATAAGTTTTATAAATAACTTTGTGTTGCCACTACTACTAATAATAACAAGTTTTAAATGCAAAACCTATAACCTCATCAGAATAAATATATCATCAGTTTTTTACGGACACTAGAATCAGAAAAATGTGGACTCCCACTCATGTACAAGTCACAGGTATATTTTTAGCACATTCCAAGACATATTCAATAACTCATTTAAATTTTACGACTGCTATTCCTCGGGGAAATGAATTATTCAGTTTCATCTTGATTTTTAATTTTTCAACACACCTGTACACACAATATTCGGCAAAATTGTTCACACAAGATGTAATCTTTTTTATTTACAGTGCAACGGGCGAAAGGCTTATTAGTTAAAGGAAAAGGTAAGGTTTAAAAACCAATTGTTATGTCTCCAGATTGAAGTGATATTAATGAAACAATCTGATACTCACTTAAGGAACAAACGATGCCTTTGTAACTATCTCATTGGGGAAAGAGAAATATCAGACTTCCACAAAAGACAAGGCCACAGATCCCGTAGAGTGGCATGAGGAATGTGAATTGTGAGTGCCAATTTTTATAAAAAGACTTATTAGCCTTGGAATATGGATGTTTGGAAGTAACTCGCTTACTAACGAGCGGAAAAGCTCGTGTTTAATGCTTGACTGACAGAGTTTTTGTCCATTTTTGATACAGACCCATTCCTAGGCAGGGAAATAAGGCTGATATTGTTCTCACTGTGCTTCACCGGAACTTCATAGGGGATGAGTTTTTGGGCCAAGTTTCCATTCCTCTTGCAGAATTTGATGTATATGATAAGCCAAAGAACAAATGGTACGAATTGAAAAGTAAACCTGGCCAGGAAAAGAAGAACAAATATCGAGGAGAAATAGAAGTTAAAGTAAACTTTACAGTCCAGTCAGGAGTTAGCTCAGCAGCTAGTTTAGCTGATTTAAAAAAGAAAGATGGAATCAGGGGCTCTTTTGGAACCCTTTCACAGAAAATGGGTACGTATTTCAAAATACTCTCCAGGAATCATTGTATAGAAATCATTTATCAGGCAATATTTTTACTAAAGGTTTGATTTGCGATTGATAATTTTAGGGGGAAGTCTGCTCAGTTTGGGCAAGGAAAAGAAAAGCAGTATCAAAAACTTAGCCAAAGCTGTCGGTAGCAAAGTCTCCACTTTGCCTGGAAGAGGACGAAAGAAAAACAAGGATGACTCTTTCGGATCGATCCCTGAGCAAAGTAGTGTTAGCGGTTTAGTTTTCCAAAAAGTTCAGCGGAACAGCGAAGCTGATCCCGGAGTTATCAGCGATGATGATGATGAATTTAGGGTATGAATTTTGCAACCATTTTCAAATAGATTCAGTTCACTTGATTAATGTGAATTGTTCTGGTTTTCTAGTTGGACGCCCTATCAAATAAAAGCAGCCATAGTTCTCTGAGCGTTTCTCAAGTTGCTCTGTCTGCATCTACTCCACAAGATGGATCGCTGGAAAATTTAGGCGGAGGCGAGTTTTTGCGACGCAACTATGCTACTCCTCCCCCTTCTAAGCCTCAGAAGGTGGAACCAAAAGTCAATAATAAGACCCAGCAGCAAAGATGGAGCTCTGGACCTGTCGATGACTGGGAATCGAAATTGTTCGGAAAGAAGTATAGCTTCGAAACAACAGATGGTAACTAGTACAGTCATGTACCAATGACCAACTGCTTACTAGAACATGTTAGTCAAGAAATAATTTTGTTTGCTTTTGTGTAGAACAAAAAGTAGAGGAGCCCAGTTTCCCCCAGCTTGATACGAAAAGCAAAAAAATGTCTTCTGAAAAATTAGACCCTCCATCCTCAATACAGCCTCCTGCCGTGGTAAGTGATGTCCTTTTGACGTGTTATTCTTCCTTAATAAAAAGTAAAATCTGTTGCTATAATTTATGAAAAATTATACAGCAGGAACCATCCAGTCCATCATCTGCCAAATCAAAAAAATCCTCTGGATCTGTTCCCTCATCTCCTGTGATCAAAAACAAGGAGTTGAATAAGGAACCTGTGCCTAAACCTCGACAAGCCGTCACTGCTCCAAAGCCGGAAGAATCTGCTCCACCGCAGAAAACACCAGCTCCACCTGTTCCAGAACAAATTAACACTCAGCAGAATATGAACAATAAAAACAAAGAATCAATTCGGGCGTCTGTGAAAGAATCTCTTGCTTCAATATTTGGGAACTCTCACAAACAAGGTAGCATTTTGAAATCAATGTTTCTGTTTAACTGAAGTTCGTAACCACTCAAGCGTACTTTTCCTTGGCCTAGAAGATAATGAAACAAATCCTCGAGGAGCCCCAGTTGCGGTAACGAATCCCATCAGAATGAAGGATCCTCAAAATGACCATCGTCTTCCACGGGACATTTTGAAGAAATACGAAACTAAAACGAGAGAGGTATAAAGACATCACAGAATTTATCTAATTTTGATCCATCTATTTTTGACATTAAATGTTGTTAATTTCTCCAGGACCTCATAGAAATCGTGATTAATCAGCAGGCAACTCTGGAGTATCAAAAGCAGAAATTGAGTGACATGGAAGATTACATCGATAACCTTGTGGCTCGCGTCATTGAAACACATCCGACTCTTTTACAAAGTCCATTTGTTACTCGTCATACTTTGAAGTAGCAATCAGCCAAATTTTAAGTGGGTGCGAAATCGAATAGGATACGGTTATTAAAAGTGCATGTGTGCCTTAAATTAGTGCTCAGCTTGGAACTTCCAGTGAATATTTGCGAACTTATGAAATATGATTAATGATGATAATGAGATATGTTTACCGATAGAGCACTACTATCCATCCAATCCGATACACCTAAACTATACTTGTCTTATTAGTTAGTAATAAGACATCCAATCGCTGGTGATTGATTACAGTGCTAAATGATTTCCAATATTCGTACTTAAGTATTATTGATTAAGTCGTCGCATTTTAAGTTAGATTTGTAATAGTCTAGTCTATATGTGCGTGGCCGTTTATTATTGTATCTTCGAACTCCAATTGTTTCGCCATCGATTGACAATCAATACTTACTTAATATTCTGATAGATTGTAATGTGGACCTTGATGCGGAACTTAACAAGCTACTGCTACCCTCAGTCTTTTAATCGTGTTAAAACCGAACTCTAATAGCTAATTATTTTAAGAAAATGACATTTTCTCGTTAATGTTTCGAACGTATGTTTTGAAAACTTATGCCTAATTAGCAGATTGAGATTTCATAAAAACTGACTACCTTAATGTAAGTGTGAAAACTCTACGTGTAAGTAATAATAAAAGGAGCAAGTCAATAAGAAAAACCCAAGGACATGAAATGTGATATTTTTTGTAACGAACCAGTTCTTTAATACTACACCATTCAAAAATACAATTTAGAGTTATGATTCTTCAAGAATTTGAGGTATCGATAAGGTGTACAAATGTCGATGGAATGAAGATTCTACAGTATTTAAATTAAATAACAAAAACGCGTAAAGTACAGAATTGCTCTTAGCTACATACTGCACCCGATATAATAAGTTTCACAATTATAGAAAGTATCTTGTGTAATTTATTGCAGATTACAGTACAGCGGTGTAACATTTACTTAAGCGACTGACCAGAGAATGAGAAACAACAGGAATCGATAATTTGTCCTTATATAGTGATAATAGCATCATACAAATCATGCAATGGATGTGGCATTATGCCCTTTAACCCATAACAGTCACGGAATGCTACACCCTATTTTTTTGTAATTTGAGATCGATAATCAATTCAATGTTCAATTTCAACTGTTCTCATTCACTTGTAAGTATTTCTTATAGACGACAATGTTGTAAATGGATAGTGAAATTTTAGAATAATAATACGGCTTGGTTTGGTAGTAGAAATCAGACCCTTACAGTAAATCGGGGCAACTATACCTAAAACCTAACTGCAGTTCATATCGTTGCACCTTCCTTTTTTGTTTTCTGATAAATTGCGAGTTTTCTAGAAAAATTGTTACGAACAGTTCGAATTGAGTCGTTCAAATTTGAGGAAATTCAGGGTGATAGCATACGTAAAAGTGAGGCCAGTTATTTTAACTACTAGATTTCGATAGGTATAGAAGAGTGACGTTAGTTAAGACTTTTTTGAAATTGCATAGATCAGTCCGCAGAAGTTACCACAATTCTCCATCTTTTTCCTTTGCAGGAACTTCTATGACTCGAGGTTTATCAATGATTCTTGCAGTTCGATTTCCTTTTTCTACAATTCCGATAATCCAGGCTTGGAATCCTTCTTGCTTTTCGATGTCTTTACAGTACGCTGCAGCTTGCTCTCTTGGAAGGCAAATAAGAAGACCCCCTACATAATGAAAATATAACTTGTGAGGTAGTTGCAACTGAAACGTAACACGCGTCAATATAGTTATCCATTAGAAATTTACCGGAAGTTTCTGCTGATAATCCTTGTAAAAGTTGGAACATATTGCCACAAGCTTTAGCCACGGCAGTCATTTTTGCTATTACAGGTAAGTTGTGAATGACAAAAGATACTTCTGCCTTTTGATTGCGAGCTAAGTTCTGTGCATGACCAAGCAAGCCAAACCCAGTCACGTCGGTGGCTCCATGAGCGTTGTACTTGTGCATCAGCCTGGCAGCTAGAAGTAAAAATATTTGATTGACTGTAAATATAATCTCAAGCACAGACATTTCAATAGGGAGTCAATTTTCACTCTTTGAAATACCAGTGCGATTAAGTCGGGACATAGAGTCCATTGCTCGGTTGTAAGATTTTCGGACATCATCTTCACTGACCACAAGTTTGATACGATTCCACCGTTCGGGAACATCCAGCCATTGATGAGCATTAACGGCTACTTGTGTTCCTAAAGGTTTGGTAAGAACCAACACATCTCCCGGTACGGCATTTTCAGGCCTAAGTTTAGAAAATGTGTTTCAATTTAACAGGGATTTTAGCGAATCACATTTTCAAATATATTTGTATCCGTATTGTGTTTTAATACTTTCAATAATTTCTTACAATATTATTTCCGGAGCTTGACAAACCGACGAGGCTACTCCTCCAATAGTGATCCATGGGTTAACTACAGTTTGTCCTCCTGTAACTGTTGTTCCAGCCTCAATAGCTGCATCCTACGGGAGCGAAATAGATGAGTCATTATATTATTAGACTAAGCCTTTTAACACAAATCTGCAATTATTCTCCTGGTCTATGCATAATCTGAACTTACCTTAAAACCTCTCATGATAAGCGGAACCACAACATCTCTCTCCTTATCAGTCAACTTCGAAGATACCGCAGCGAGCATCAACATATTGTCACATTCCGTAACCCCCAAGGCGTACAAATCGCTGAGAACATTGGCGCAAGCAATTTTACCTGCAAACAACAAAAACAAAATCTTGTCAAGTACTTAACACAAAAGTTAAATCTCTGAGCCTATTACGAAGAATTAACTTGCCTTGCATGTACGGATCGTCCACAAGGGGGTAAAAGAAATCCGTAGTTTGAACTAAACATAATCCTCCATGTCTGATAGGTGTAACCGAAGCATCCATTCCAATACCTAAGAAATACAAAATACAAATCCCCCCAGCGGAGCGTCAGTAGTAACTTTTACGCGATATTACTAACTATACATGAACCCCAATGAACTTACCCAGTCGAGGGACACCCATATGATGCATGTAGTTGGCATCCTGGGTGGCGCTCTGGTCTTCATGTAGTCCCTCCAAGAGCTTCAAAAGAGTCTCCTGGGGGACTTTACACCCTCATCCTTTCAAATCCGCATATTTCGTCAGGCGGAACGTAGCGTCCAGTTCATGAGCAACTGGATCGAACGGCCGCCTGATTACGGACCCAGAAGCGCCACCCAACTCCAGCGCCGCTGATGCGACCGCCGCAACCGGCACCAAATGCGCATCCCCTTGTATCACAGTCCCATGGACTCCTTCTGCCATCTGCAATAACCACCACCCCCACTCCGATTCATTATCAACAATTATTACAATACACCCACTTCATTTCCCCAGTAATTCTCCTCTCTATAATAATATGGTAAAACACTCGCTCCACAAAAGTAATTTGAAGTAATTCCCTATACATACAATATATA
>Ga0194135_10000349_pt1 | contig 26846 bp, 11 predicted proteins | sample LitLau_LLRF_2013_FD_134024 | JGI IMG/M metagenome (GOLD analysis project Ga0194135, IMG submission 134024) | Freshwater sediment microbial communities in response to fracking from North America - Little Laurel Run_MetaG_LLRF_2013 (version 2) | ecosystem: Environmental > Aquatic > Freshwater >... | reverse complement strand
ATATACAGGGTGAACCAGAAATAGATATGTATTCCCATAACTACTTCAATTTCACCATGCTATTGCTTATGGGGAACAGGCTTCTCCACATATCTATTTCTGGTTCACCCTATATATAAATATGAGTTGCCCTGGTTCTCAGTATTATAATTTATGCTTATAATTTTGCGTGTTTAGGTGCGAGGAGAGTCTTTCATTTCTCCAGGAAGTTTTGAAAGAAATGAAAATTCCAATTGTTCGGCCAAGATGCCTTTAATACCTGGAAGTACAATTGATGAAGGAGTTCAAGCAGTCCCCTCTACGGCTGCAATTGGCGTTGGACATAGTAAGTATAACTTTCTTGTACATATATTATTTCCTTCATGATCTCATTGTTGTAAACCTTGTAAAAGACGTGAGGCATATATTATATAGTGTATTATTAGTCAGCACAATGTAGTTTAGTATTAATATACAGGGAATGATTGTGAAGGTGAGGAGAGAAAGCTAGAGAAAGCTGCTTTTGTTGGTGGTCTTGTTAGATGGGAAATTGAAAGAAAAGCTCACTATAAGGTTGAATAGGGAGGAAAGTGAAATGCCAAAGTATAATAAAAATAACCTTTTGAAAAAGTCATGGGCTGCTGGATTAACACACTGGAGAATTGGATGAAGACTCGGAGAAACTACATTAATATAAGAACTTATATACGGCATTTTATTATAGAGTCACGGTAGAGTGGTGGGAGTTGGGAAGATGGAATTTAGAGAACCTTTCTCTAATAATAATGTCATGTAATGCCCGGCATTATCTGATCATTCTAAGAGAGAGAGAGAGAGAGAAAGGTGCACGACTTTCACATGGAGTGGCTTCCTATATGAAAAATTGACACTGAAATGTATTCTTCGGACATTATTAGCTCACACATAGTGGTCGTTACGGAGGGTGTGGTCGTCGTCTGGAGAGTCCGGAGAGTGCACACATTTCCAAATTGAAAGTTGAAAGGTTGCAGAGGAGAGTTTTGGTGGTGAGTTAGAACAAGAGATGATGATACTCTAATAATAGTAGTGTGGGTTTTCTACACTCTCTGAGAGTAATTTTAGCTGAGAACATTATAAAAGGTTGATTAGGTTTAGTTTTTAAAGCACCAGGTGTGTGTGTGTTTGTGTGTAATTTTACAATTATGTAATGTTTAATGTATAATTAGATTGAGTCACAAGGTTGTTGATAACAAGTATTTGCTTTATTAGTAGGCAAAAAATTTAAGTTTTCTATGTCTGGGTGTGGGTTTGGTTTAGTAGTTTAGATTTAGAATGCATCGAACACAAGAATTTCATTAAATCAATCGTTTGCAAGTAAAACAAGAAATGCTTGTGTGTAGTCAATTTAATGTCAACTCAATTGCGGAAGAGTGATAAATTATGGATAATCCTTATTGGTTGACGATCATAAATATTGCGGTTGAGGTTATTAATGCATTATACACGAGATTCATATGCGTTTATGGTGCGTTTAGTTCGTTTTTGCGAGAAGAATTCAATACTTTCCGTGTTCAAGGATTGTGTTTTGTCCTATATATGTTTCATGAATATTGTATTATGATGACCTATTCTAATATATAGCAATTGGTTTTTTATTATATCATGACATCGCGAGTGTCAAAGATGTATAATTATGAAATACGCTTAATTATTCAGTTACTGACAAACCATACAATCAAATGGTTATCTGAGGCCTAAGCCTCATGTGGTTCCCAGTGACTGTAGGCAGCTTTATTCATGTAGTAGGTTAATATATAGGTTTGCTAATCGAGAAGTTAATAAGAAGTTACATACATGTGGTTACAAAGTATTTTTCCGTCTGCGGCTGTATTGGGTACTTGTTTCTGGAATTTGAAATAATTTTGAGCTATTAATAATTCAGTCATACCATGACTTCTGTCCAAAAGTTCCCAGTTGAAGAGAATAGGATTACTACTTAATTGTGTCTTCTTGGTTTTTATGTTTCTGAATGTGGTGCATTAGTAAATTATTATTGGAACCAAAACCATAAGTGCTCAACTTGAACAGTTACTCATTCAGTTTCCCATGAAAGTTGGTAAAGTCATTTTCGAGGACAACTGGAGAGTCCGATTACTCCAGAAACAACGGAGTTAGTTTGCGAGCAGATCGATACTATTGATTCACCGAGCTTGCAAGAGATCCTTACACAACTTGTACAAGAATTCTCATTCAGTGCCCCTGCGAACCTTTCATCGAGTCAGAAGCTCCTTAAGATTTTGGATATTCCATATGGACAGTATTCAAATCTTTATTACCGTACAAAATGAGCACTTTCAATTATTTCAGTTTAATTAGGTTTTCCAAGTAATTTATTTATCTTACGTGCTAACCTAGTGGTGGTGAATATTTAGAACATCCTTATTGTGTAATTGAATAGTGAAACACTCGTTCTTCAAAATGGTTCAGTGATTGCTTGTTACCCTTTGAGAGTTAAGAAGTGAAGTTTTGGGAATGATGATTCAGTATAACTTACAAAATTCATAGTATGCTTCATCAGAATCATTCATTATGGAATTCCGGAGTTTAATTGATCGTTTTCAACGGCGTGGTTCTGACTACTTTTCTTCTTTAATAGGACGTCCTAGAATACGTAATTGATTTTATTTCTTTTGTAACGTATGTAGTTACTTTTTCTTGTTCAATTAGTAGGGATTTAAATGCCATTTTACCCGTTGAAGACTTTTTAATTATGTAATTTGTCGTTCTAATCGTTTAATTTTGGTGCTACAATACATCTGGAATATTAAGTAAACTTTGTATAGCCTCACTACTGCTGCTCAAATTCCTGACTCTTACGAACTTAAAATTGCTAATAATGCTTGTACATGTTGTTGGAACTGCATCCAAAAGGCTTTAGCAGTAGTGTAATTGTGTTATGTAAATATGTTGGCACTCAGAGGGGAATCCACTGGTAGGTTCCTATAAATTGTAGTTGTGAAGATTGCAATCATATCTGTAATTAATTTTTTAGATGAAGACGAAAGTCCTAATGGAGCTGGAGCACTTAATCACGGTGCCGATAATGTAGATGCTGCAAATGCAGCTGCTCCACCACCTGGTCCTGGGGACGGAAAGAGTCGAGTCATCTACATCAACCGTCCTCAAGGAGAGCACTTCTTAGAGAACCGTATTTCGACTGCCAAATATTCTCTATTGTCTTTCGCACCATCCTTCTTATTCGAACAACTCAGAAGATATTCGAACATATTCTTTTTAGTAATAGTAATTTTACAAGTATGTCCTGTTACAATACAATTAAGGTTAATTCTTGTGCTAGTCAGTAAAGTATCAACTCGTTACTTTTTAATTCAGCAAATTCCTGATGTATCACCAACTGGACGCTATACGACGATGGTTCCATTGATATTCATTTTGTCAGTCTCAGCTATTAAAGAAATAATAGAAGACATCGTAAGTAGACATGTAACTATAATTAACTGGTTACTGTCTTTGCTTTTCATTCTATTGGATTAATCGTAACAGAAACGGCATGCAGCTGATAATGAAACTAATAATCGAGAAGTAGAAGTGTTAAAAAATGGATATTGGCAATGGGTAAAATGGAGAGATGTTGCTGTAGGGGACTTTGTTAAAATAAAAAATGAGACTTTCTTCCCAGCGGATTTAATTCTCTATTCATCAAGGTAAGAATACAAAATGGTTCTTAGAATCCCTTAGCTAATATAACATCGTAAATTCTGTTTTTTCAGTGAACCTCAAGGCTTGTGCTACATAGAAACATCTAATTTAGATGGAGAAACTAACTTGAAGGTTCGTCAGGGATTACCGCAAACTGCGTCATTCTTAGAAACCAGAGATTTATCTACATTAACTGGGTACCTTGAATGTGAGCTGCCAAACCGACATTTATATGAGTTCGCTGGGAAGCTAAAATTGGGTGAACAAGAGTAAGTTTTAACTATCACATCGGTAAAACACCTATCAGGGAAAACTATACCAAGTCAGCAGAAGAGTTAACTGATTATAAATCATTCATGTCAAATTTTTCAGAGAATTAGCGCTGGGGCCTGATCAAGTATTGCTAAGAGGAGCTAAACTGCAGAATACGAATTGGATTTTCGGACAGGTCGTTTATACTGGTCATGAAACAAAACTGCTGAAAAACTCTACTGCAGCACCGTTGAAAAGATCAACAGTAGACAAACTCACAAATAATCAAATTATAATGCTTTTTGGCCTACTTTTGTCAGTATCACTTCTTTCAGCTATATTTTCATTAACATTAATTGACGAAAAAAGTATGTGGTACATGCCGGCGGCTGCATCTGACAATGCTGAAGGTAGGTTTGTTTCACTAATCTATGGTTAATTAATGCTTTAATCCTCATATTGTTTGAACTTCAGGAACGGGAGGCAAAGTTTTGAATTTTCTGTACAGTGTGCTTACCTTTCTTATCCTGTACAATAATTTAATTCCAATATCTCTTACTGTAACTTTGGAGGTTGTCAGATTTATTCAGGTATTTGTACAGTGGTGTTTAACTCAATACGTCACAATATAGCAGTATAAATTCGTATGAATCACTTATCTTTTAGGCCATGTTTATCAACTGGGATAGAGACATGTATCATGAAGAATCAGATACACCTGCTATGGCCAGAACCTCCAATTTAAATGAAGAACTTGGACAAGTAATGATTTTTTACAAAATTTATAGCTATTCCTAGTCAAAGGTTATTGCCTAACAGGAATGTCATCTTGTTTGATTTGCAGGTCCGTTACATTTTTTCTGATAAGACTGGAACTTTAACGCGAAATGTGATGGAATTTAAAGGCTGTACTGTTGGAGGTGAATTGTACGATCCAGAGGTTCTCTTTCAAGAGAAAATTCCACTTATAGAAAACCTAAACAGTGGTCACAAGACAGCGAATGAGATTAGAGAGTTTTTAATACTACTTTCTGTGTGTCATACTGTTATTCCTGAAGTATCATCAGTTGAAGATGGGTACATATACCATGCAGCATCACCTGATGAAAGAGCTTTAGTATACGGTGCAAGTAGGTTAGGTTATATATTTGAAACGAGAACGCCAAATTATGTTCAAATTAAGGCTTTAGGCAAAAGAGAAAAGTATGAAGTATTAAATGTCCTCGAGTTCACTTCCACGCGGAAGCGAATGTCAGTTATAGTACGGGCGCCAGATGGAAAAATCCGATTGTACTGTAAGGTACGTAATTACCCAAAATCAACTGAAAATTACTAAACATTTGCTTATACTTCTTACGATTCCTATGTGCAGAATTGATTTTTTGATTTAAAATAGGGAGCTGATTCAATGATATATGAGAGATTATCTTCAACAAACTCTGAAAGTATAAAAGATCTAACGCGGGACCACTTAGAACATTTTGCAACTCAAGGCTTGCGAACTCTTTGTGTTGGAGTTACTGACATATCAGAGCAACAATACGAAGTAATTCCTCGTTCATTTTTTTGAATTAAACAAACTTAGTAATTGTTCAATAATACTTCTCACTTACAGGAGTGGAGACAAACTTACCAAAAAGCTGCTACAGCCATTCAAAATCGTGAACTAAAGTTGGAGGAAGCATCTAACCTCATTGAAATAAATCTAAAACTAATTGGTGCTACGGCTATTGAAGATAAACTTCAAGATAAAGTGAAGCACGATAATTTTTTAAGCATTTGATTGCAGACCCAAATGTTCCTTTTTTAACAACTGTTTCTCATTCAGGTTCCCGAAACTATTGCAGCTCTCATAAAGGCCGGAATCAGTGTATGGGTACTCACAGGTGACAAACAAGAAACTGCTATTAATATTGGCTACTCTTGCCGGCTACTTAATCAGTCAATGGAACTTCTTATCATCAACCAAGATAGTTTAGATGTAAATTTCCCAATTTATAGATTACCTGCCAAATTTTAACAACGATTATCACCTATTTCCTATCTTCACAGGCGACTAGGGATTGCATTTTAGGATACATTCATGCCCTGTCAAGAGATAATAGCCAAACACTTCCAAAAGAAAACGACGCTGCTGTAATAATCGACGGGAAAACGTTAACTTACGCACTATCTTGTGATTTGAGAAGAGACTTCATAGATCTCTGTTGTAGCTGTCGAGCAGTTATTTGCTGTAGAGCGTCGCCTATACAAAAGGCTGAAGTAAGTGACTTGATAAAATGCAGCGAATAATCGGGGATTAGCAAACTTAATGACGTATTTTCTATTTCAATATCCTTATTTGATCCATAGATTGTTGAGTATGTCACTCATCAAACAGGAAAAGTTACTTTAGCCATAGGAGATGGTATTGATGTCTTTAACCATTATACATAGTATTATGTATCATATGGTAATTGTAGTTGGTATTTCTAGGAGCTAATGATGTTGCTATGATTCAGAAAGCTCACGTAGGAGTCGGAATTTCCGGAGTAGAAGGTTTACAAGCTACAAGTGCATCAGACTACGCAATAGCACAGGTTAGAATAAGCACTCGAGTTTAATCAGCTGTAATCAACTACTCTTATATGCGGACTTTAAAGTTTTTCATAAATCCTTCTAGTTCCATTTTCTTACAAAATTGTTGTTCGTTCATGGGGCTTGGAATTACGACCGGATGTGTAAATTAATATTCTACAGCTTCTATAAAAACATATGCTTGTATATAATTGAGTTATGGTTCGCCATTTACTCGGCATGGTCTGGTCAAGTAATTTTCGAGCGGTGGACAATAGGCTTCTACAATATGGTATGATATTAATAAAATAATTGATTGAGATAATCATATCAGTTTACTGGGTGCTTTAAAAAATGTCCATATCTTACAGCTTTTCACATCTGCTCAACCAATTGCAATGGGGATATTTGAGCGTCAGTGTAGTCAAGACATACGAATGAAATACCCTGTTTTGTACCGTCAAAATCAAAATGCGTTTACACTAAGGTCCTTCTTCATGTGGGTGGGCAATTCTATCGTCCATTCGATGTTTCTGTTTTGGTTGTCTAAATGGATCTACGGAGATGGAGTGGTTTGGGGTCATGGAAAAGAGAGCGGCTACTTAGTATTAGGGAATTTTATTTATACGGTAAGTTAATTGCCAAAAGAATGAGTTAAGAACCTGAGTATAATGTGAGATTTTCTTTAGTACGTTGTCATCGTCGTGAGCTTGAAAGCTGGCCTCGAAACGAAATCGTGGACCATTTTTACTCATTTAGCAATTTGGGGTTCTATCCTACTTTGGGTGATATTTTTGGCGCTCTACAGCTTAGTATATCGGATTATTCCACTGGGAGCTGAAATCCATGGTATTGCATTCATGGTGTTCTCTTCACCTGTGTTTTGGATTGGCCTTGTCCTAATACCTTTAGCGACACTCCTACCCGATGTCATATTCAAAGCGTGAGTACTCATACCTGCTTGGTTTGGAAACACAGCACAGTTATAATCTTTTGTATTGTCATTTTTAGGGTTCAAGGTACTATGTTCCAAAGTTTAGATGACCAGTTCCGTGAATGTGAAGTTCTTCGTAAGGATCCGAGTACAATTTTAACAAGCGAGAAGCACAGGTATGTAATTTATCCAAAAGTAAAAAAATTAAGGTATAGAAACAAGGTGTTTTCTGATTTTGAGAGACTCCTGCCTACAGAAGTATAGTTCTCAAAGACAGATAGCCTCTTTTGTTAGGTAGTAATTTCCAACGTGCTTTTAGTTTACAAGGCTGCAACCATTTAGTTTTAAACTTTTTGAATATTTACTAACATGATAGCCCTGATTTCCTACTATCCCCTCTATACAGTGTCAAAACCCTCTATAAACGTGGTTCCCAACCTATCGATCTCCTCTATAAACGTGATCCAGATGCCGCAGAAATTTTGTATAAACGTAATCCCAATCCTCTCTTCCTTGATTCTGACGAAGCAGAAACGATTTATCAACGTGACAGTAACCTAGATCTTACTAGCAGTGCAGATTCAGATTCGGATGATATACCTTATACATTATACCCTATAGAAAGTGATACCAGCTTTAGCTCTTTCGAGGTTGACACATCTGATTCTTACTAATATTCCCTTATTACAACTATTTATATTTGCTTGATTATTTTTTGAATACTTATAAAATGTGTAATGGTGTGCAGTCATTGTTAAGTAATACATTTCATGCTCAGCTAGCCGAGTCTGTTAAGAAGTATCATGAGCGATTTAGAGGAAAATAAAAATGTGTTTCCGAGTTTGGTACCTACTATTCTACGAAATTCGAAATGAAATTGCAGGATGATATAATCTAGTAGCATCAATTATCAGCTAGCTATAATAATTTTAAAAATGTCTTTCATTTATCGCAAACTTACAAGTGTACTCGTGTAGGTTAATTCTATGTGATTTATGCATATCCACGCTAACGTTTGTCTGTACTTTTTTAATCTTTTCAGTGCCTTAACACCAAATGACAGTATTGTATAGTACAAAAAGAATAATCGAACCCAAGCGTTGTTAGCAGCATTAGACAGCTATCGCAGCCGTAATGAATGAGCTGAGTATTAGACGATGATTAAGGAGCATGGAGCATGTGAATGTGATATAAATCCTAAATTTCTAGTCATTTTAAAAGCTTAAATTATCAGCACCTCTAAATTTTTTGTGAAAAAAGAAAGTATATTTGAATGCAAATCAGTCTGTATTGGAGTTTCTTATCATTGTGTATTGATACCTGGCTATTAGAATACTAATATATTTAAGGGCGCAAGTTATTTTTAATCATATATTTTAGAATCATACAATTCGCAACATCTAACACAAAAGTCTGAGTTGATTCTGATGCGGCTGTCTTTCTAATGCATTTTGTAAGTTTGCATAAGCTAATTTTATTTTAAATTCCGGTTTAGGTTGAATATGGTAAACGATAAGTTTGATGATCATGTGTCCGTAGCATCGTGCTTGCTAAGGTATTTTTAATCATATTTCGCTATTGACGTATTTATCTTTTAGTAGCTCAAGAGTAGATCACAATTTATTTTTAGTAGTACGTTATCGCGTGCTTGTTGATCTGCATTCTTTTTATATGCATGAATTCTTGAAAATTAAAGTCGATGCTTCCAGCCTTTTACTTATACCGTTTACCAGTGTACTTTTTACTGCTTCAGCATCGCCACTATTCTGCTCAATCTAAATTCATATAATTGCAAGTATTATTAGATCAGATCTGCCTCAGCCTAACTATAGTTTAGTTATAAATCATGAAATGAAGTACCGACTACTGACTACAGAATTTGAGAAAAACTTGACGCTTGATACTAATCATAAATGCTACGCCTTAGAATCACTCACCTTTCTGCCAAAACAGTCCTAAAAATCATTCTGCTACTTATAAAACCTTATATGACTGGTTTAATTGTTGTACAGCATGAACCATAGGTTATATGGTTAGCAGTTAGTTCCCAAAGCTAATAACTTAAGGCATATTTAATTAATAACTCCGCTATAAATATTTCGTAATCATATCCAATTGTACTCTACTATACTTCTTTTACCGTGCATCAATTCTTCCGTGTGTCACATCATACCAGTGACAGATCAGTCTGCAGAAAACATTTGAGCTTGTGTGATTGTTTTTTTATTTAATTAATAGTTATCTTTATCGTAAGTAGTAATGTATATAAAAATAAATACCAGCTTTTCTAGCTTTTCTGTTTGGTATTGGAGCTGCTCACACTTCTAGCATATTTATCTTGTTGAACACTACATGGTTGTTTGCCGATGTTCGTCTGTTACATGTACGATTGGTGGAATTACTTTCTATTGTAAATTTCTATTTGCAGACCCATGCATGTTCTTGGTCAACTTGTCCGTTGTAAGTAACACATCTTCCTCTAAAACTGTCGTTTCTGTTTTTTACCCCGTCTTTTAGTTCATTTAATCGTTCTTTTTATTAGACTCCTACTTGGTACGATTTCATGACTTCAATTTCTGACTTTCTTAAAATTGGACATTTGGCTTAACGTGACCATATAATCTTACATTCATGTTGATGTGTTTCAAAAATCTTGGTGTGATTTAAATCTCTTCTGCACGCACTCTGCATTGTTTGAATCTAAAAAGTGAATGTTCGTTCCAGCTTGGATCGACCTGTAAAATTAGTTGCAATTTGTACTTGGTGCAGTAGAAAGTATACACGCACTGCAAGCCAACTCCAGAATGGGTATACTTGGGTAACACGTCTAACTATTGTAACTGTACACGGGAATATGGAATTTTGATTACTAAGTTGATTTAAATCAATCTAATGCACTTATTGTGCAATTCATTACAAGGGTTCAATCGCAGAGTTGCACTAGTAAACTATTTTCTTCCTCTTGGGTAGTCGTATGGATCCTTATAGTGCCTTCTGTTTTATTTCATATACCACGCCAGTAATTAGATGTAAGATAAAAGCTTAGAAACTCCAGTTCATCCGAAATTTCCAGTCTAAAAGACTACTTAACTTCTTGAGTGAAAAGAATTGTTTGTTTAATTATTGCTCTAGACTTAGCGAAACAGCCCGTTTATTGCGAAATGTGAGAAATGCATTTAGGCGAGTGCCGGCAGACCATGTCCTCGATCTGGAACTGTCTCGTAAGTTAATTGGATTTCTGTTGGCTTGGGGTATTTCTATCAACGAATAAAATAATCAATTCACGAAAAGGTTTATTATGCGAATTAATGCGTACGGTTCAATTGATGACATTATTGACATGACTTCAAATACTAATATACGCTTTAGTTCAAAATAACTAGATTTTGTAACTATATATGTAGTTGGATTCAAGAGTCGGGAGACAACAAAGTACTAAGTACTGGTGTTAAAATAATTAATATGGTTAATATAAAGCTATCAAAATACATAAAGCGCTTAATACTTACATGACAAGTTGGGACCTTATTTTAGATGGGAACAAGAAACTGTTACGCTCAACCTGACTTTAACTGCTCTCTAAACTTTCAATCAAAGAGTTAACTCCAATTGCTTACATACACTCTTTTAATTAACACATGCCAGAGTTTAAGTTATAATTTCTTCTTTGGTTTCGGTTTATTCATATAACAATTCAATTGCAACCAAGTTTCTTGGTTAAAGTTCAACAATTAAAGGCGTATGATTAATTGTGTAACACAGATGGATATGCATTCTCGCAAGAAGAGCATGGAGTTGTCACACAGTCACAGCTCATTCGATCTTATGACACTACCATTCCAAAGCCTGAAGGAATGTAAATCTTCAATAATTGATCTTCTTATCATCTTTGCGCCCGTTGCCCGTTTGTATTGCAGTGCCACTGCGCATCATATTCAAACAGCCGAGTAAACTGTAAAGATGTGAAATATGGAATTAATCCAAAGACTTCTGAAAAGTTTAGGTTTACTGTAAGATCTTAAAAGATCTGAGGAAAGTAACAGGCACGATCTTAACCACTCTAGTTTCATTATTGGTGGGGGGAGTTCAATTTATTACAGCAAGATACTTTTTAGCAAGTCAAATATATTTCTGCGATAGTAACTTCTTAATATTTTGTCGATATTAGTATAAGAACAAATAATGTTCAAAATTAAAGGTGTGTATTTTAAGCCTGTGTACAATATTTTCCCAGCAATCTATTATGGCTTGGAACAAAACATTTTACTGTATAATTTTTAAATAATCGGAGGCGTTGACATTTTTGCGAATAGACTAGTGCATTGAAAACTACATACCTACTGTGATTAGGTCAAATACGAACTAAGTTAAAATGTTTCAAGTAGATATTATTATGGCTGGCCCATGTTTTGCTTAGTTATAGTTTAATAATTGATTTATAGACGTAAGCTTTAGTCCTGAGCGTATACTATAACTGCTGCTGGTCATATATATTATATATATACTAACTAATTAGTTATCAAAATAGTTATATTACTAGATATTATCGACCACATCAATACGTCATTTTATACTCCCGTAAATCCCAAACAAAATCGTCACACAAGTCTCAAATTTTGAACTATTTAGTGGTCAAGATTGTATATTTTAATTTTAATTAATTCCGCTGACGCTGGTACTGAAAAATGTGAGTCTTCTGTCACGTTCCTCTCTGCTGACTTGTTGAGTGACTTTTAATCGAGACCGATATATTCTCGGCGACTTTAATTCCGACCTCCTTCCTGTTTGCCTTCTCTCTCTTTCTCTCTCTCGAGTCATTCAATTTAACGAATGTTCCATGATGTTATATTATATAATACTACGGCAAGGTGTAAAGTTGTAAATTCCGAGTTGCATTAATTACAGTGACAGCAGTGAAGTCGAAACAGACCTGTATTTAATATTAAAATGTTATATCATGTTAACTGCATGCATTTCAAATTTACTAGAATTACAATCAAAATTCAAAAGGAATCTCAGAAATGGTTTTCAATAGAATTATTTTCGCGTTCGACAAATTTTAAACATGAAATGTTACTGTTAAAATGCTGCAGAAGTGTTTTCACTCAAGTGTTCACAAATTATGTCGTAATGAGCTTTCGATTTGTCTCGCCGAACTTATTACTATTGCCAGTTTTGTTGAAAATTTGCCCGCATTCGTAGGAAATTGAATAAATCTTGTTGTTGCTACAAAGCAATTTATATGTCTGTGTTGTTTTTGTCTAATCATTTTATTAAGTCCTTGAACCATGTCCCATGAAATGGATCAGGGGAGTCATTGTGAAGTTTGTCAAAGTCATATATTGTCTTTGATTTTGAGATAACTATCGCTGTATTGTATTGTGATGGTTGGGCTTGGGTGTAATATTGTGTTTCAAAAGTCAAAAAATCAGTAGAGAAGACCATGTGCAAGTTAACTTGTCTGATAATACCTTAAGATTCAGACGTAGAGTTTTGTTTCTTGATGTAAACTACCCCTTTCATCCAAGCTGTACACGGGTTGCGTCTTCTGTGTGTCATAAAGAGGATATTTATGAAAGCCATTATTGACAGATTTACCCAAAGTTAGAGTGTCAACTTAGAAGTAAACCCTCTTTTCGATGAGATTGGTTTCCTTCCACTGCCACTCTGGTGACAGTCATCCCGACTGGACTGACCTACACCACTGAACCTGAAAAATATGTGTGAAAATATACTCACCCGTTCTTTTTCATTGCTTCACCACATGTCCCTAATGACCACTTAATTTGTGAGATGTTTAATCTTTAGAGGATTAAGATGTCTTTCTGAGCAACACACTATTTGGAGAAAACAGCACGTGCAGGAAGTTTTCAAGCTGAGTTTTTTTTGTTAACGACGATTCATGCAAAGTCTAACACAGAATAGTTGAGGTTGAACAGACATTTTGTTTGGAAAGCCTTGACTATAAAATAGAATTAGAATTTTACGGAAATGACTTCAAACAATAGTAGCTGCTATTCATTTAACTGTCTTCTGTAGACAGTAGTATTTGCCAAGACATTTCTGCAGTAGAACATTAGAACTGCAATTTTCGTATGATGTCCCTACCTAGTTATCTCCATCAACTCAAATAGTTGTATGTTTCAGTAAAGATCTCTTATGAATGGATTCATGTCATCTTTTGCACTCTCAACCGAACGGAGCGGAGTACTTTTAAGGGTGTGCATAAAAAGACATCGGTTGGTCCAGTGTAATCTCTACGCATCGTCTTTTCATCGTCGTTTGTGTACGAGTAATGAAATTTGAATCAAAACATCAAATGGAAATCAAGTGTTTTTAAATCATGAAGGTTTTATTTATGCTGCGTCATGTACAATTCCTAAATTTAAAGCTTCAATTGAATCTTGAATTTTTGCGAAAAAATATATAGCTTCAGTTTTCAGGTTGAACATTCGTAATCTGATATGTGGCTGTGCTGTTAATCATTGAAGGCACACTTAGCTCTTAGCTAAAAGGCACAACTTCCAGAAAGTTTACTATATATGGTGGATTCCATGTGAGTTAACTTCTAGAGGATTCATTGCTGAATGCTGAAGGATATGTCATGTGTAAATAAAACATCTAAATGCGATTCAAACTGTGTCTAAATTCACAGGCGAATGAGTTCAAATCGATATCATTTTTGTTAATTAATTCCACATAAGATTGGACTTATCGCACATTCGTCAGTCAGTTGAAGATACAATAGTAGATGTATGTGATTGAGGTGAGTCGACCACATTGTATTCCATCACATCCTTCTTCTTTCGATTGCTGATGCTATCCACAATTAAGCTGAGGTAATCCAAACTGGACGCCTTTCCTTGCTCGGCTGAATCACCTGAATCTACAAAAATCCAAAACGATCAATTAGATAATATAATTATATTTAATATTTACAAGAATGATTCATAAACTCATCTATACACCCAATAATATTCGTGAAATCGCATGAATCTTTCTCATGAAGCACAAAAAGTATCATTAATAAGTAAAAGTGCATCATAACGATCTCAAATTTCAGAAATGTATCTATTTTAAGCCCTCAAGAGAGTCTTATCCTATTATGACTTGTATTTCACCACGACATCGAAACATTTTCTTGCTCTTTTTATTGGTTTTGCATAGCGGAACAATCTCGCAAGTGACATTAGGTGTAGGTTTGCATTTTTACATGAAGTACGCAGCGAATCAAGTTTCCCGATCTGTAATTCTGTTCCCATTCCTTTCTTATCATCGTGTCCTCAACTGGTTTAGATTTATCCGTACTTCCTAAAAGTTACCGTGTTTTCTCAAAGATATAAAACACATTGAGATTATTATGAATATCATTCCTACTACTCTCTAGAATTAAACGAAGTTTCGTATCGTTTGTACACACACACACGTGTAGTATATATATATTGGTTGGTTACAGAGTTAGAGACTGAAGTTGATAGTGAAAGGATGCGAGAACAGTAGAGCTGATGAAGTTACGTTGCCGCATAATTCTTACGGGAGATGATAAGTGAAACTGGAACATATATATACACGCGAAGAAAGAGTAGAAGCTAAAAAGTAAAAAGCTACGGTAGCTGCTGCATGGTTGTGTGTAAAACATCGGGAGAAAATGATATGATGTCCGAGATGAAACATGTTCGGATTTATCTTAATGGTCCCTACTATTCCTCCTGAATAACCTGAATCATAGCCAACTATTTTCTTCCACTTCCTCGTCGTGTATGACACTCTCTGTCGAGAAGAAAAGTTATCTCCAGTTATTATACACTTATTATTATTATCTTTCATGCATCAACCACAACGAGCTCTATTCCAATATAGCAGATCTCTCTCTCAGCTTCGTTCGAAAGAAAGATACGAGATTATGATTTGTGAGACTCTTTTGAGTTCCAGAGAATGCGATGGGCTATGTTATAATGTATAATAACAACATTCGTCAATGTGTTGTACAACACTGATTCCTTTTCTAAAGATTCTTGTCTTTTGCTGTCTATGTATTCCCAAGTTTGAACTTTCTGTATAGGCTTCTTTCTTCTCTACTCCTACATGTACTTGCTTTTTGTCCGATGCTCTACTTTTTATTTGCTAATTAACATTTCTGTGGCACACACAGTAGTAGTCTGTGTTAAATTTTGGCTTTCCATAACTGTAACTCATTTTAGATTACCGAGATACAAGGATTTTATTATTTTATTCCATGTGAATCACGGTACTGCTCTGTGTGTTTTACCCGGTATTAATGTTGGCAAGCTTTAAATGCGAGACAAAAAATAATAAATAGATTTGTACAATTATAGACGGAGCACAGAAAGTTCATCAGAGATAATTTTGAGTAGGTGGCTTGGATTTTAGAGATTATAAAAATGTGATGAAAGTCTGAATTTAAGAATTAAATTGTACACATCCAACACAACTAACTGCGACAATTGATAAAGTCAAAGAGGACATATTGAGTACTCTTGAAGATATCCTTCATCCTAAGACATCGATCGGTATCACTTTGATCCGATAGATTTCTCGTGGAACATAATACTTTTGCGGTAAGAAATACGAGCATTTTTATTGTTATTATTACTGTTCTCAACATGGGTTTTGAGTCCTAAGAAAACAACATATTGTTTTCCGTATTGTTTTCCTTCGGCCTGGGACATGGATCAAGAGTAACGTGATTCCTGAAAAGGTGACTTTAACTAATATATTTATATTTTGATAGTTGGAGCTCCCAAGTAAAAATGCAGTTATTTCAAATCTATTACAGAAATTGACTGCATATGCATGTTTGAATCTTTGCATGATGATTTCAAATTTGTGTAGAAAATCCTGATTTTTCTCCACTCGGTTTAAAAGAGCCACACGGAATTCGAAGGGTTGAGCATATGAAAAAGAATTTGTGAATCCTATTTTAATGTAGACTTGCATGGTGTGTGGCTTTAAAATTAAATACCTCATGTTCACGATTCCTTTAGTTCGGAACGAAGAGATTTCTAGTGGAAACATATCATCATCACCTGCATTTGTACATTGATACTTTCTCAAACTGGCAAGGAACTAAAATATACACTAACTTAACGCGATTTCACTGCAAAATGCGTGTCCAATCGGATGAACTGAAGTAAGAAAAACGATGCTACACACCATAAACTAAAAGTGTAATCTAGACTGTCAACGTGAAGTAACTAACTGCTTTGTGGTACAAGAATTTTACAAAGCAAAAGGGAATTTTAATTGCTCTGAAAGCTCTCTGATATACTCGTGGCAGAAATATCTTGATAAAGTAAAATAGTCAAGTCTTTTGTGGGTGGTAACTAATAGAAGGATAAATGATGACATAATAGTCATGCAGAAACTTTCTAATTTCTCATGCTGACGTGATCACCTTTTTACTATGAATTTGAAGAAAGACAAGAATTCAGGGTATTATGGCGTACTTATTTGAATCTTGCGAATGACCCGAGCTATTTCTGGAGATTTTGAATTGTAGACCGCAATATAGATTACAAAGATGCAAATTTCAACTCTGTACAATGTATATAATTCGTATCAATATTCCTACGGCACATTTACGAACATGGTAGACATGAAATTCAGTCCTGTTCCGGATCTGCTCCTTGTCCTCCTGGAGAGACATTATCCCTCTTGAGTGATCATTTGTCTTAGAAAACACGCAGCTACTGTTTCAACTGCGTGAAACAACGGAACACACAGAGAAAGAAATCCGAACCAAGGATGCTTGACATTCCACAGTCAATAGAATAAATCGGCCGAACGATTATTAAGATAACACAGAATTAGACACGACTGACAAGAGTGAAGAACTTCATGAAGTATAACAAGTATAAATATATCGTTCTGCTTTCTTGAGTACTCCATACACTATATAGAACTAAACTACAATCTCACACATGTGGTCTATTTTTTCATTTATACGCTCTCTGCTCTCCTATAAGACAAGAAAATGTTACCTATAATTATAATTAGACTTTTACTCGCACATTTAGTAGAGATGAAACATCTCATAAGATTCTTAAGCTACAGCGAAGTTCGTCTTCACTCTCATCATTTGCTCCCGTTTAATCTTTCTCAAGCGCTGGTTTGTGTCTCAGTTCGTTTCTTTGGACTAATTGTAAGTTTAATTATATTCTAGTTGGAATCTGAGAGCGCTTTCTCCCGTAATGAATAATGATACTGAGTAATTAAAGCATCAAGGATGCTCAGCAAATGTAGGGAATTTAGTGATAGAACAGAGAACACTCACTTTAACTTAATAAAATTATGAATTCATGAAATGCTTTAATGAACTTACCATGGAATGGGGTGAAAGGGGTAGAGGACTGGGAGGCAAGATGAGACAACCTCCCCTGGAAATATGAGGGTGTTGAATTCTGAAATAAACACAAACAGTAATCTCTCAGCACTTCATTTGTCAATCACTCATTAAGTCATTAGGTGATGAACATGCATATCTATATATTATACTATGTGGGATATTACGCAGCAGCCTAATAATTGCTGACTCCTAATCAGCACCTAACGACCCAACCTCCCTGTTCGAATTTTCTCTTCACCTCACATCCATCCAATCCATCAAATGGACTTGTCTTCTTTCTTCTTCTTTTTGTTATTGTTTTAGGTTCATAATGATATGTTCTTATGACACAATTCCCTTCTAGATACTCTTCCACTTCGACCCCCCAAAATCTTAGCTCGCAGAGCACCTGAGATACATCGAGAAGATTGATGATTTTGAGCTTTACTTTAGCATTAAGCTGTAAGAGAGTTTATTTTCTTTAAACGCTAAATACTATTAAGAGTTGTCTAGGGTTATGGTATGCGTAATGGGGAGTTATTTAAGGATCTCAACAAACATTCTTAAACTGTAATGCCGAGAAGGGCAAGTGTATCATCATCATCGGCAGCAGCAGCAGAAGAAGAAAAAGGACCATACTATTATACATTACATACATTATTGTGGATTCGTTCTCCATTAAGGTTATGATCTTGTTAGTTCTTGTGTTTGTATTTTGTATCGTGTGAAAATATCGCGTTAAGAGAGAGATTGAGAATTCGAGACAGATGAAAGAAACTGACGTTGAAATAGCTATAAACAGCAGACGTATATTGCGGGGTATCATGTGACGCGTTTACAAACCGATTTGCTTACACCTCTCCCTCTCTCTCTCTCTCTCTCTCTCTCGCTACTCTTTTCCTACTTCTGGTTGTGTCAGAATAATCAACAATGTTGTTCACATCATCTAATGCAATTTGAAATATACGAAAGTGTCATAATGGGTAAAATAAATTGATAGGCCCAAAGACTGAAATCCTCTCAAAAATCACGTCCTACCTCTCAGTTTGCTCGAAAGAGAAGGAATGTCTCATGGAAATGTGTGAATGATTCAACGAAAGAAGACACTTTTGGGTTGAAAGCTGTGTTGCTGCGGCTCTGAAAAATACGAACATTCTCGAGAATAGATGGATTGATGAGATCCTTCAAGTTCCAATTTGTTTCTCGCCACCACGAAGAGCACGATTTATTCGAAACATCTAATTTTCTAAAACGACTGAGACAAATAGGCAAGCCAATTGTGCTGCGTAAGCAAGTGGATAGTTAATCGCCTGTATGAACTACTTTTAGCTTATCCTTATTGATCCGCGTATGCCTATACATACATACTTATTTTTTGGATTTGGATATGAGATGCTCTGTTTCCGAAATTCTGAAAACCTTCACCAGCGCAGCAAAGCCTAAAACCTAAAATCGTGCGGCATTTAAACTTTATCCACTTTTACAGAGGAGTAGAAAAGACATTCTCACTTTACTTCAACTCATCGGCAGAAACTAAATGTTCATGTTGTAGTAGCAGACACACACACTACTTACTTAAACTCCTATTTTAAGTGATGGTTTATGTGTCAACTTGAGGGAAAAAAGTTTTGTTTCAGATATTTCAACGAGTTAAAGACTGATCCTCTAAGATTGGTTAATCCAAGTGCTATGCGAACCTGACTTTCTACATTTCAAATCAACTCACTTTACTCCCGTTTGTTTTGACTTGTGCATCCGGGCATTGCCTTATGCTTTGCTTGATCCATTCATATCCATTCGTATATGTATATTCCCATCTGCAAACCCGATTCTACGGAGGTAACCCTTCGGAGAAACCCCGTTGTCGTCATTCATGTGTTCCTAAACCTTCTATTAGGATAAACGGTATTTACACACATACGCACACACACAACTTCGATCTCAAAACATGAGTACCATGAAATAATCATCGCGTAAGAGAAGAAGAAATACATCCTACGTATTGTTTTTAAATCCACTTTAACTCTGCCAACAGCACTCGGGAGAATTAGACAAAAATATAATAATTGTCATCATTGCCTCTCATGTTGAACGATATTTAACCAGTGATCTTCTCTATTATGAATGCTCGACACTTTTAATTTCCCCTTGGGCTTGAAAAAATTATATTATCAAGGGTTTCGTCGGACATGTGATTCTTCATTGGGAGATAAAATATTTCGAAGTGCCTATTATGTTCTATGTCTTGAGAGTGTGACAGTCGTCCCTTGAACACATTTCCCTTTAAAAACCTTCCCAATTCTAAACTAGTTTACTGCAAATCGCTTCCTGCGGCCTGCTGAAACGAATAGACACTTTGTTGGGCCCAAATATTGGCAAAATAGTAAATTATTAGTTTTACTGTAAAACACCTTTTGGGGGAAGAGAAATAGAGAAAAGGAAGCTGCCGGTTTTGTCGTTGTTTACGAGACATTATGAAAAAGATATAAAACTTTATGAAGATGTGTTGTTTGCGATGTGCCGAATAACTTAAGTGTTTAGCTGAAGAGATCAGTGGTGACTTCGCTTTAACGCTCTTAAAAACTTTATGAGCGATGAGGGCCGGAGAGAGGTGAAGGGTGTTAAAGTTGAGGATCATTAAACACACGAATATTATTTCCATCCACTCGTGTCATTGTTACAATGTCACAGTTTCAGGAGCGTCCATCAAGAACTTCTATCAAGGGAAAAAGGAAACAAAGTTGCGTAAAACTTGTCATTGATTTAGGCATTGATTGATGTTTGCATCTGGACTAATTGAAGTCTAGCAAGCCGACGCATATGCAATGCAGTTTATTGAAGACGAATTGATTTGAAAAAAATAATTTAGCAAGCTGCATATCAAATCACAGTGAGCATGACTATGTCTGCAAAACAAACTCCTTTTTTAATATGAAATATATGTGTGTAAAAATAGCACAAGGTTTCCTCTGATAAGAAACCCAGCAGGAGATTTTAAACTGCTAATTGGAAGGAAAAAAGTAAGAAATTAAATGAACACTACTGCCACTGCTGGCTGTAACTGTGAAAATGGGAACCTGATATTTTTGTCGCCGTTTTGATTCATAGCCTCCTTCAAATGTATCTAAAAGCTCGTACAACTTAAATCCGTCTATAGCATTATTGTGTACTCTTATCTCTCGATACGCGAACGATAAGCTTCTGCGAACCCAAATCTTGTTTTGTAGCTTCGTTTAATTAGTTCCTTCGCGTGGAATTGCTATTTTAAAAGAAGAATTATATATGATTCCCATCATTGATAAGTTACAAGTTGATCAAAGCTTATCTTGTGAATTTGAATTTAAGTATTTACTCTATGAATGAGGTACGAAATGGATGTACACGTGAACTTGAGGCATGAAAAGGAACAAACTCTGTTCTTAATTAAAGACAAATAGTTAGTTGTGACGTTTCAGTATTGTGACAGATAGAGATGGCGGTCTCTCAACAGTCAATCAGATCCGCAGAGTGGATCGTGTGTTATTCAAAAGGTATGCGTGTGAGTGACAGATCCGTCTTATGTTGTGTTAAACACAGAAAGAGTTTCGAATTTCTGTTATTCTAAATCTAAAATTGAAACAGATACCAAGAATGTCTTCCACTCAAACACATTGCATTTCCTCGACCTTAAACATCTTTCATTGCATGAAGCAAAAAGTTCAGATTTGTGCATCTCGAAATCTCAACTTCATTTGCAATGCATTCGTAGAAACTTATTTTTTCTTCACTACTGTGTACACGTAAGTACAGATCTTGTTTTCATTGTATCGAATGACAGTGTCATTTCGGTATGCTAGTCTCATTTTTCCCAACTTTTTATCCAGCGATTTCTAAAATCTGAATTCCTTCCCAGCAGTTCCCAATTCCCTGACACGCCATTCGCACTCCTTGGCTGTGGTCGTGATAAGTTAATTCATCCATTTCCACCTGCGATTACTATTCACATGTTCCTTTGCAATTGCACATTTGATACAGTGTTAGTAAAGATGACATTTTAAGAATTCAAAATGCGAGAATAAGAGAGAGAGAGTATTAGCAAGTCAGTAACAGAGAATAAGTCGCGTGGTATCAGAAACTCGGATGATACTTTCTGAAGACGAATAGCTTTTGGATCCCGTCCATACTGAAAAATGAAAACCTGCCTAAGATCTTTTGCCCCTACACACAACCTTTCCATTCCAACTCTAAAATTATCTACGAGCTGCAAATCTTTAAGTACCTTCATTTATTACTTAAGAATTTTATGGCTTCTTAATATCTCCCGTGATTCCTCATCTCCACTGCTCCGTGCATCTCTCTCGTCGTAGTCTTAAGCAGTTTGATATTTTTTCTTATGGGTCATTTACTCTCTGGGACTTTTGACAATATGTTACTCACACACCTTTTGCATTTCCTTCAAGTCACGAACAAAGTTATACACAAGATATATCGCTCTGCATGATATGTATGTGAACCTTGTGAATTATGTGTGTCATATTTCTATTGGACTTGTGTGTACTGCTTATCTTTTTAATGTAAGTAAATTGGAAATGAACACGACAAAGTAATTAATAAGACATAAAGAAGCTTACCATGATGATTGAATTGGAAGCTGAGGAATTGAGAAGAATGGAACTTGAAGGGTCTCTTATGAAATCTCGATGGCTGCCAACAATGGGATCCCCATTGGCAGACGGATTGGTGGAAACAGAATCATGAAGGATATCCTCTAGGGTCTCGATGTATTCTATGGCTCCCCGCAAAATCTCCACTTTTGGCAACCGTTGATCCGGATTAGAACACGTTATTTGTTTCAACTTTTCAAAGGCTTGATTAACCTATGGGGAGAGAAAAAAACGGAAAAAGTGAGAAGATGAGACACGCACATATACACGCTAGATAGACGGCGACTAGGACGACTTATGGATTTGGATGGAATAAGAACACTCAAGGAGGAGGCCCATTAATAGGAGACATGAAGGAAATAAAAATAAGTAGATTTCACATTAGACGAGAGACTGAAACAAAACAGAGAAAAGACATTCTCATCAATTACAACTGAACATTAGCATTAAGTGTTGGTGCATTCTTCAACTCAAAAAGCTCCACTTCGAATATCACCATGTTCTTTTGAGGGTACTAACAATAAATACTGCCTACTCAAAACAATCTATCTTTAACATAAAATTTATATCACCGTCACTGCTCCAAAACCTGTCTCTCCTTCCACTCTTCCCGAGACATTCGGGAACAAATCAATTCATGAATTGGCCAATTCCTCATGTACAAGTATGTGTATGGTCTTAATGAGTCGAGTAACTTGCTACACGGAAGAAAGGATGACAATCTTAAGTGCTTGTCCCGAATTAGATGGGAAGATTCGCATGGAATCAAGTGTGATCTTTTTATTTCATATTTCCTACAGTTTTCCTCCAATTAACGGGTAAAGTCTTTGTCTGATAGGTCAAAATCACAAGAGAGGAAAGTTTCTCGTCTGATGGTGTTCTACATGAGAGTCTCGTGGAAGTCGAGGCAAAGATGTTAGGTGGGCAGGCACTGTAAAGCGCAGTCGAAGCTCATTGATTAATATTAAAAGACACAGAAAAATGAATTACTTTTTGAAGTCTTCGACGCTCACGAAGTGTAGCTTGTTTCCTCCGATCAATTGTTACAGTTTTCTTTTTACATGCTTTGCATGCCCACAGAAGACATTTCCTTCTAGTGTGTGTCGACCCAGAAGGAGCCAGAACGTGTGGAACATGATCTTCGCCAACGCTACTTCCACCGGACAATGATTCATCTTCTTCGTCGTCGTCCTGCATATGAAAAAGCAAACTTAGTATAGCACTTCGTAAGAGACTATCTAAAATCTCATCTCATATTAAATGGGACCACATGAGTAATATGAAGGATAGAGAGGAAGAAGATGCTTATCTACACTTCCGCGACATAAGAAGGAGAGCAATTACAGGATATTCGGAAGGGTTAATGAATTAAAATGGTTTTAACGAGGGTTGGAGCTACTGAAAGAGTTACGAGGATGATGGGAGGAAACAAAAGACAGGAGAAGTGATACAGCGAACGAGTTAGAAAATGTGATACATAGAATGAGACACGGCAGTTTAACACACGGAAGGCTGACACTATTGAAGTAATCAGAAAGCCGTTAACAGAGTTGATTTATTTCACGACCAGATGAAAAATCTGAGGATTTGCAAACGTTGATTGTTGGCATTCTTAGATGTGCTCATCTATCAGCAAAGATTTCCAATTAAGAAGCTCAGAAGACTTAAGTTGTTGCTGTTGTAACATAATACGACAAATCTTTCTCTCCCTACTTAAATGTGGAGAATATTTTTACGGATCATAAATACCTTGGCACTAAAACCGTATCCGATTGATCGTCTCCTTTCATTATTCTAAGCCATGGATTTTTACCTACACTCATCTTCAGTTCGTTCGAAGACCTTCGCGTTTCTTCGTCTTATTCGCTGTAATTGATTGTCTTAAGGAGGAAATAATAAAAATAAGTGAAACATTCCTGATTTATCGACATGACTTCATGTCATCTATTCAATGTTTTTACATACTATGTACTTTCTTCTATTTTATTCCAGCTTCCAACTGTGTGAGCAGTGAGCAGTAATTCCATTTATGAATTTACTCTCTATCAAGTAATGCATCCATGTAATTGTTTTTTCAAAACTTAGCAAACTAGAATGTCTTCATGAAAAGTTTACCTCAGATTTAAAGGACGAATGTGGATGATCGTCGAATTCGCTTTCGAAAAACCGGCTTTCTTCGTTGTTATTATGTCTCAATTGGTTTGGGTGAAAGGAATTATTGTATGAAGGTGTCTCCCGATGATGTGAGGTGACATTGCTTAAACATGAAGGATGATTTAATGTGACCTTGTTATTATTATTATTATTATTATTATTGCTGTGAATTTCATGTTGATGGGGATTATTCGATCGTCTATTCATTAATCCATGTGATATCATTTGATGTTGATGGTGATTGTTGTAGGCGTGTTTATTGTCACTATTAACACTTGAAATCTCATTTGAGCCTAGATTATCACTAGAACCACTACACAATTGATTCACATTTTGAGACATTCCTCCATTGCAACTAGATTCATTAAGGGACATGCTATTATTGTTACAAGAGTTCATCGGAGGGATATTTCCGTGATGATAGCCAGGGGTACATGTCGATTGTAAGGTGTGCAATCCATTTACAGGCCCCAAAGGTCCAGAACCTCGACCATTGTTATTAATATTATGATATTGCGAATTATGTGCTACATTCAAAGAAGAGTTAATTCCGAGATTTTGATTACATGGATTACCGTATCTACTATTGAATGCACTAGACGGCCTGATTTCAGGGTAAGTCTCAAATCGACATTGCTTTGCGGTAAGCATTTTTTCCATGTAATTGTTTGAACACTCTCCACACTCACGAGGATTGACTTTTAAAAGACAACTTTAATTCAGGAGTTTATTGATTATAAAATGTAGCGTGAAATGTAACTTTCAGAAGATTGAGACTAAATATTGGGCACATGGAGGAAGTTGCAGAAGTTAGGAGGGCTGAGTAATGTGATCCTCAATGAGCTGTATGCAACACCGAAGTGACAAATACCGTAGAATTAGAAACTCTCTGGTTGGCACCCTGATGAGATTGTATGATGGGGTGCTTGAGACAAGTTCTTTAAAGAAGTAGTTACTTTTGAAGCTCTTCTTCTCTTTCTTTCGAACAGTTTCTCCTCTCGGGTCTCTTGACTCTGAGACTTTATGTTAATGTGGGGTTACAATTAGGATGTTTTCTTAAAGAAATGACGACCGCCTTTCACCACGCCCCTTACCTAATCCTCTAAGTGTTCAGTTTCATGTTTCACCCTCTTCATTCATTTCCATGTACAGTATATGTTAATAAGTGTTGTTTCAATATATTGCACACTTAATTCCGCCTTTAGATATGAAGCGCAAGAAACATAATCAGCACTAAGAGAAGCGACAAAGCTGACAGAAGTGCAGAAGATGAAGGCATCCATGCTGACTTCATGTGAAAGTCAAAGATAATTCACGATGAAAGCTACTGCTCACTCCTTACATTCATCATCAGCGTTCATGCAAAGAAAAATGTTTCTGAAATATTCTTTACTCCTTTGGATTTGATTTAAGAATTAAGAGAGTAGTGAAATGATAGGCGAACTGCCAAAACTGGGACTCAATTGCACAACCTGCATCCATATGCATATTGAACGAGATTGAAGATTATAGTACTTACTGTCAGATTAGTTATAAGTTTGTACCCCGAGACTGTAGATGAGAGCTGTGGTTTCAGTGGGGTATAACCAGAAATCCAACTCCCGCTCATTATACTGATTGTGAGTCTCAGTTTTAGGGCTACCCCACTGAAACCACAGCTCTCAGCTAGTTTTGAGGTACAGACTTCAACTAAACTGACAGTAAACAGCTTTTATACAGCTCTCAAACAGCTCAGCTTCAAGTAACCGTATACGACTCACTCAGCTACAAGTCACCCGACCGAACCCCCGGTCCCCATTTCGTGCATCAGACCCTAGTACTCCACCAGTTATTTGTGGAATTTTAAGGGAACTGAAAGTTGCATTACTTAAATGTAAAATTCACACAGAAAACAGTTCATGCACAGATCGTGCACAGATCCTGCCCAGAAATCAGTTTTTGGCCCATAACTCGAGAACAAAGCCTCGTAGCGGGATTAAGGCTCTATGCTTTTTGTCGTAGAATAATACGTGCTATCAGACAAAAATAGTGTGGAGTCTGCAACATGTCCCAGTTTTGAGTGGGAGAGATTTTCTTGAATTTTGCGCCATTTTATCCATCCCCAACGTCGCAAATATGCCTTTGGAGATTCAAAGCAAGTTTTTACAGATGCGGCAATCTGCAATGGTTGTAACGATACCTCACTTGTAAAGATCCGTTCTCCACAAGCCGAGAAATCAGCAAAAAACTGATGTGCACAGTTCATGCACAGATCGTGCACAGATCCTGCCCAGAAATCAGTTTT
>Ga0194135_10000348_pt1 | contig 26854 bp, 29 predicted proteins | sample LitLau_LLRF_2013_FD_134024 | JGI IMG/M metagenome (GOLD analysis project Ga0194135, IMG submission 134024) | Freshwater sediment microbial communities in response to fracking from North America - Little Laurel Run_MetaG_LLRF_2013 (version 2) | ecosystem: Environmental > Aquatic > Freshwater >... | reverse complement strand
TTCACAAAAAGTCATAAAACACGCCGGATATTATTAAAACGTCAGATGCAGATGTAATTAGCGAGATTTAATTGCTAATCCCGGAGGGGCTGTTTCATGAAGTAAACGAAAGCTATAAACAGGATGGAAGGTAGTTTTAAACAACAGTTCATCCTATACTATGCTCCTACCACCACTCGCTACGATCCTGTTTACTGAATTACTAGTCACCTTTTACGCTTCGTAATTCCTTCGTACGGAGCTATACACGCGTGGTTGGTGCGAATTCGAATTCTATGATTGTGGTGAAAGTAACGATGATAACTTTTATTTGGGTTACCTGTATTTGAGATTCCAGTTTTCCCTGATGGTTCGTATGGTCGCATTGACAGTCACATAAACTTTCGCCGTACTATCATAAAATCTGCAAAACACGTGCTGCTGAGATTTGGTACGAGTAGCTCCAATGATGCGGATTTGTCTGCGTAAAACAAGAGAAAAGAGTAATGAGACGAGTCAATAAGTAAAATGTTCTCTGGGGAATATGAAGCAGACGAGTTAAGGTTATGTCTCTCGAAAAGAGAAAGCTCTTCTATTCACCATTATATCTTGTTTGTGCTTCCTTCTGTGGTTGCACTAATCAATCCTAACAACATTTCTACAATTCCTTCAGCCTTTAGTACTACACTCCACATACATTGCTGGCTACATATCAGGTGAACCTTTTGTGTGTGCTATAAATAGCCAACCATATAATAATAAGTTTATTCGTTGAGAGAAAAGGAAGAAGACCTCACAAGGAATTAATTAGAAGAGGGAAGGCAAGAAATTAGATGTCATTAGCTCACTTCTTGTTATAAACTATGGATGGATGCGGGAGCACACAATCTTCATTATGAATGGGACAAACTTATCGTTGAGGACTCGCTTTCTCTCTGCCTTTCTTTCTTCAGTCGAGTGAAATGGATCAATCAGAAGAAATAAAGGCAGAGAAATGTGGAGATAGTCTCGTCGTACAAAAGTGAATAGATTCGGGAGGAGATTCTTTCAAAATGAAAGCCATTAGGGAGTGAAGAAGACTACGATGCTTGATAAGTGAAGATGTTCTTTACAGCAGAACACGCGAAACGAGGTTCTGCTAGCATCTTCAGGCTTCTTCGTGCCTGAAGACGAAATATGTCTTGGTGGATGTTCGTAGCACTAACGAGGGAGAGGCAACCAAGGACTAGGTCGATGAAATCCACAGGAAGACTAAGAAGGGACATCATATCGTTAGTTGTAAGTCGGATACATTTAGTATAGGGATTAATTGAAATCCTATAGAAATGGAGGGCGAAATGGATTTGAGAAAGACAGGGGAGAGTTATGTCCTGAGAGAGTTAAGAAGAATGTTCTTTCGACCTTTCGTTATAAGAAATAACAAGAGAGTCAGAGATACATTTGTTCTGTGAATGAGAAGGGAAATAGAAATTCAGACTTTCTTTGATTAATTATGAACTAGAGTAGACTAGAGGGCCTAGAACAAAAGTTATCTCGCCGGAGCTGCACAAGTTCCTTCTTGTTCCTTGTGAAATTGCATGGAGAATGAGATTACTTTTGATCAGGTCTACTTGTCCATTGTCCTATGAGATGATTTCACTTCTGATCTCCGGGTGCTTTCCTATTCTCTTTGTACTTGCACACTCCTGGTTAAGATTTCACAGAACCTTATGGCGTGTGAGATGAGATGTGTAATCGCAGCAAGCAATTTGATATCATCACACAAAAGAGAAAACACTAAACTTATTGTACAACTTTAGTGTTTTCTCAAAGTTCGTCTACTTTGGTTCTTCAAAATAGGAATTAGACATGAGTCGCTGATCACGAGGTATATAAGAAGTGTTACAAGACTAAATTGGTTAAAATAAGAGACTTACTCAAAAATGGGATTGTAGTAGGCCGAGTAAACGTGGAACTTTTCTTTAGATCCCATCACATTTTGCCAGTCTGATTGAATAGGCGTGAATTTGCTATTATTCGGTAGTGTTGTTTGCTCCTGAGCCGGAGACAAAGAAACTGCAGCAGGGGCTGAAGCGTTGGACTTGAGGGCAGGCGAGAGGTTTGCATTATTATTACTATTAACTTTAGGAGCGTCCAAAGGTGCGAGGTGAGACGACGAAGCTGATAATGATAAGGATGGATGAAGGGGCTTGTTTTGCTTCTGTGTAGTCTGCTTAGGAGGAATAAATCTGGGATGAATGAGAGGACTATTGATGGAAATGGCGGAAGTGGACCCTGGAGGAACTTCTTCGTATGAAATGTCCCAGTTAGTGTAGTCTTCATTGTCCCCATCTCCTCCGCCAAGACCATCCTCGTCTTTGAAGATATTCTTTCCCCCATCGGCCATTAAGCTCTCCATAACGATGATGAGGCTGAAGAGGCCGAAGAAGAAGATGACAAATAAGAACGAGAGTTTCGATCTTTCCCTCAGTCGCCTGTTTGCTGACGACAACTTCTTCTTTGCCGACGAGACCCCCATTCTCCTGCTACAAACAAAAACAATCCACACCCGTTAATTCCATTCTGCATCTTTCAGACTTGACGACGCCCCCTGACTGAGCTACTGGTCACCCTAAATGGACTCTTATTATTATTAAAACTGCAATTTTCTGAATTTGCTCGGCTGACTCGATATTTGTAATAGCTGCAAATAATTTAATCCAAAGTGACAATAAGTATGAAATGAAGTTTAAAATCTTACAGAATTCGAGTGATGTATGGTCTCATATCTTGACAGTTGTTTAGTTATTTTAATTGAAGGGGCTAAGAACTAAATTATCGTTTTGTTCCATAAGAAAAACAAAACACAGGAGGGGTCATCTTGATTCTTACTGATTTTAAAATAAAATTTTCATGACACATGGGAAAAACAGAATGTTACTCCAGTTACTAACTTGTGGTAGCCAATTTGTAGTGTATATATAGCCGGTATAAAGCATTATTAGTACTTTATTATTTCCATCTTGAATATCAATTAGCATTTCAGCATTTCCTTCCTTGACGCGTACTGTGTGTTCAATCACTTGCTCTTTCCAGCTTCAACCGCAAGATTACAAATTGTGTCAATAGGAATAATAATAGAGGCATTCTATAATGAGTAGATAATCCGGTGCTTTCAGCTTGGTTGCCAGATAGAATACAGAATAAGTCTATAATAGTTCTTCAATCTTTGACTACTCGAATTTCACTTTTATAAATTAAAAGAGATTGACTGACCAGGCTTGTCAACTACACGATAAGAATGAATGAATTCTAGACACAACCTGATCAGATTATTTGGATGTAGCGTCAGTTTAAGGGTAGGTAGAAACTTTTAATTGTATGCGTGTACTTTGTATGAATTGTCCTATGCCCTTCTCGATCGGTGCGGTTTACTTAATTTACTAATATAAACTAGAAATTCGTGTCAAGTACAGTGTAGTATTCGCTCGTGTAGTTTATAGTATCTTACAAGTAAAGTTTTTCTTTACAATTTATGATAGTCATCATTATTGTGCTCCACAGCCAGCTCGGGTCACACTCAAATTTAAGTATGAAACAGAGTCATACGAATGACAATTAAAATGTTTTGCTACACTTGTTGTATACAGAAAGTTGTGCTGCATAAACCGAATAAGTCTTTGAGTTCGGTTCCTTATGAAGCTGAAAGAAAACCTGGATTGCGTTAAGCGTTGTTGTGTGTTTTTTGACTGCATTGAAACAATTCTCAAGAAGCGAAGTAAATATTAAGAATACAAGTGTCGACCAAAAAGTGTAACCTAACTTCGAACATTAATTCTGACCCGAGGTTTACTTTATGTATATATTTCCTGCATCTTTTATATATTTGCTCGAGAACACTCGTGCAAAGGAAGAACTTCTTTTATAAGACAGCCGTCAGCTTAAAATATAAACCTACACAATTTCCTTTTTCGTTTTATTTCCGAAAGAAATTGAATTTATGTAGTTCACAAAAGCCCCGTGTGCTTTTTCTTCTCTTCGTATTGTTCTATTCCATAGAGAAGGAAGAATTCAAGATTCTTCAATAACGTGTGTATACATTTTGAACAATGAGCAGAATACAGAGGAGACTTGTTTAAGCTTAATAAGACTCAAGATGAGTGAATTTCATTCCTTGTACTCTCTGGAGTAATCATTTCTTGGTTCACAGAGGAATTCCCATTTTATATTGTATAAAAGACTCGCGACGAGGTACTGAAAAGAATCTTTGAAATTTCAGAAAAACTGCTGAGGGTAATTTATGAGTTGCATGTCGACATAAACCACATTTAACCAGTCCAGCAGAGCTCATTCATATTGGCAGTAAGTCACTGGCAGAGTGATCATTCGTCTTAAGGACAATCAAAAGCGAGTAGCCTTATGAGACTTACGAGTAGATTTGTGAAGCTCTGCAGAACTTCCTGCACACAAAGATTTGATTTGTAGCGTTTATTGTTGGTCCATAAAGGTGTGCGTGTGTGTGTGTAGGTTGTGTATGATCTGCAAAGAACTCCGTCGTTAGTAAAATGGCTTTGTACTTTGGAAAAGTCGTCTCGTGTGTAGCAAAAGTAGGTAAGAGGAGAGTCGTCGTACGTAAGCCTTTAATTCTACTCGAAGAATTGGCATCGTCAGAGTCAAACACTTAAAAAACTCTCTCGTTCTTTGCCATTTCTTCCATCTCGTTTGTCTCTGTCAGTCACATCTCCAAATTCTATTCTTTACTGTCCTCTCTCTCTTCCCAACTGTCGAGTCATCTCCAACCAAAAAACTGCTCTGGACTTTTTCATACGAATACGAATAATAATAATAATGTAGTCTGCCCTTAGCGAAAAAACAGGCGTGATGAAGGAGAGTGTGAACAATGTCAAACGTATATACACACGTATAGATTGTATAATAATAGACAACGCAAGACTTTCTCCTGAGAAATGGGTTACATTTAGAAACATAACTTTCACATCCGATTCACCCGGGCAGCAAAGAGTTCTTGGGATAACGAGAATTCGGAAAAGATGAGTAAACAGAAGAATGGCCAAAAGGAGACAAATGGCAAAAATGTATTTCTGTCTTTGATCTCTATCACACACACACACTCTCTTCGACTCTAACACGTATAATAAGTTGACAGGAGAAAGTTACAGGCTTTTACTTTAGTTACCTTTCTGCTTTACCTCCTTACACTCTCGGTCGACTGAAAGAGGACAATTTAAGCCTTTCAATTATAACGAGCTCGCTAGTACTCGCTCGATCTGCGCTATTATAATAACAAGGAGTCGACGGGCTATGTGTATGCCTTGTTATTTGGGAAAGCAAAATAGTTGCTTGTTAAAAGTCAAAAGGAGAAAAGCGAAGTCGTTAGAAGTCATTTGTTACCTTTCAATATCATCAAATTAATATTCATGTCTGACGAAAGAAGAAAGTGCTTTACTTAAGTTTGTATTAAGTGGAGAAATCAATGATGGATGATTTATTTATTAGTTCCCTGTGAGAGGAGTAGGCGAAAGTACATGGATAAAGTGTGTTTGGTGGTCGATAAGTAGATGTACAGTACACAGAAATTGATTCACAAGGAGAGCTTGTCTCTGAGACGAATATAGACAGTTCGGGTGCACGTTGTTATTATTATGTATGTAACAGACGTAATTTAATTACATTCCTAAATGTTCCTGAAAGGCTGCTGCTCCTCCTGTGCTAGTCCTCGATCTCTTGGCTGCTGCTGTACATAAAGAGAAGTCGAACAATGCGGAGAAAGACTAAAGACAAGTCTACAGACTTTCTATACAATCTCTCTCTCTCTCTCTGCTACGGAATATACGACGAGGTGATTTATTTTTAGGGGAAATGTAGCTAATTCCCCTACGGTATTTTCCCATGTAAATCCACGGCATGTATATATTATGGATATGTGTATACGGCCGAGTGAAGGTTCCTCACGACCTGCAAAGTGATTGATGGCCTCTGAGTTCATTCACTAAGCCCTTTCCATACATTTTTATTAAGGATTTCGTTTGGCTAACAACACGAAGGAATTTTGGCATTTCGCTACTTTTTATTTGGCCAATACTTTTATTGACATACTGAGTGAGTAATTGGCGTTATTACTGCCAAAGCGCAAATTAGCTTAGTCTTATTATATAAAGTATATACGAATAAGGTAGTTCCAATGGATTACCTACCACCACACTCAACTTATACTTGTTCTGTGGATGAGGGAGTATTAGGAGAAAACTTTTATGTGCTAGCAAGCAAGATTCAAGTAATTCAAGGGCTAATTCGATAATCTAAAGGGGCCAACTATTGGCGAGACCTAAATATCGATAAAGGATAAGAATGTGTGTGCAGAACTTGCTGCTTACCGTTTGGAAGAGATGGTGAAGCCGGAAAGAACGTGTTTAGTAATTAAGAGAACACATGTCTACTTCCCACTTGATAATCCGTGAAGATTCACTTGTTCTGTGTACACAACAGACACAGACGGGTAACTCTTATACAGATTGTACGAAAGACAACTCGACTGTTGACTGTTGGTTCTAAAGAGGAGAGTACTTAAAGAAGCAGGAGCGATGATGATGATGAGTAATTTGAGGATGCGAGACAATAAGAGACGAATAACTTTAATGCTTACGAAGTAGTCGCCTATGCTTTTTTTATTAAGTGAGGTGTGTGTGGTTGTGTATGCTTTCTCTCTGTAGTGACTTGTGAGACTCTTGAGAGAGACACACTCTCCTGTTGTATTTTGTATGAGGTTGCTTTTAGCTTTGTGTTAAAAGGAGGAAAGGTGCTCAAAAAATAAGTCTGCACTTGGCTATGGTGGAGGTGGTGTTTGTGATTTCGCTTGTGAAGATGACTTTGAAGAGATTGAAGAAGCTGAAGAAGGTTTTGGTTGGTGAGGTGAAAGCGGACTGACTCGGTCTACTCGCTCCATACCGAATTTATCTGAAGGAAGGAAAGCAGGCAGGCTGTGTGTGGAGTTTTGCTTGTGGTGCAGTATGTCCCTATTCCTTACTTGAACTATATATTTCTAGAGCAGAGACGGTTGGACCGAATAATATATATCTCCTGATAACTTCTTCGTTCTCATGTTTCACCGTGGATTTGTATCGTGTGGAAGACGGGAGAAAAAAGTACTTGTACAAATCACAAAGATACTTATCCTACTGGACGTGTGCTTGTTGTAAGTGTGTACAAGTTTAGTTATGTGGAAGTTATAAAGAGAGAGAGAGAGATAGTCATATGAAACAGCAAGGATGAATGCTGGTGCTGCGGTGAAAAATCAATACTTACCCCGAAAGTCGGTGTCGGTAGGGTCCGAGAGAGGGAAAGTTTACGTGGAGAGCACAAAAGTACAAATATTAACAAGAAGGGAATAGGGAAAGCACCCCAACAGCATCAACGCATTTCACAGTTTTTATTCGTCTGGAAGAAGAACTGTGAAATGACGTGAGTGTGTGTGTGTGCGGTTGGATTTGCTAGATCCAATTCAATAGGTACACATGCATGATCTTGTGTACGTAGACTTCAAGCATGGGGAATGGGGATCATGATACTACTCGTCAGATGAAGTTCAGGTTAATGTTAATAGATTTTAAGAGAGAGAGAGGAGGGTAAAAGGAGAAATTGTGTGTCGTTTTCGTAGAAGAGGAAACAAGGGCGAAATATTATCAAGTGACAGGGAAGTTTCATCCGAAGTAAAAAGACGACTAGGCAGCTATTCCTGCGGATGGCGAAGGTTCCCATGAGACAACTGTGTATTGGTTTTTAGGAGTGAGAAGTATGAAAGTTGTTTGTAAAAGTGACTTTTACGGAAGATTGAAGAAGAGAAGGGAGAAAGTTTTGAGAGGTTTAGCATGTCCACTACTCCGTATGCTTTTGACTCTGTGTACTTTTGAGAAAAGTGATCGCTAGTCAAAGTTGGTTTTGTGACGTATGGGGAAATCTACTTGGTAGTCTGATCACATGAGAATGTAATGATAGATTGATGAGATGAGGCTTTAGACTTCCTTTGTATTTGTGTGTGTTTGAAATCACAGATGTTCACTACACAAGACGAGACTACTAACTGATCGCATCATAATATACATATGTACATTATTGTACATAGAGACATACGCTAGAGAAGATATTGACGGGCATCATGTTGTGCAGATGAGTTTTGTACTTTCTCTTGTGATCTCTCTCTTCAAGTTTAGTTTTGCTCTTCTGCTGATGAGACTTTCAACGGAATTTCAGAGCTCCAAGTTTCTAAAGAACACAAGGCACACAAGACATGCTTTGTTCTTGTACTTTTTATCATGTATAGTCAAATAGTCAAGAGTGAAGAGACTATATATATATACCCAAGACGAAAGTATATGTAGAACGGAAGGACATGAGTTAAGAGTTTTAGTCTGAACGCATTGTGTGATTTGGATTTCCATGCGAGTATGATGATAATGGCGATGGATTTGGTGGTAGTCCGTGGTAGGTACGGATGCTTTCACTTGCATATGGGTCATAGGGATGCATACATACATATATGGATATGCCTGTATGTGTATGTTTGTGTATGTATGTGTATATGCCTGTCTGTGTATGTATATATATGTAAAGTTATTTGTGGAAGACAAACAAAGGAAGTAGGAGAGAGTTTAGTGATGACGACGATGATAATATCGCAGGATCGGAATAGTGACAGATGGTTCATTCCGATTCCGGTGTGTGCGAGAGTAATCATGACATGAATTGTGACGAGTTTGTCTACTTTGTCTTCTAAATGGAATGTGACTTTTGGAACTTTGTTTTTTGTTGTACTTTGAAATGTTTGAATCACACACATGAAGGCTAATACACCATATAAGGCTTTGACTCCAGAGCAGCTTTGTTGTAGTGCCAGAAGACGTTTTAGAAGCTTTTTAGTGGACACACGAGTAGAAATGCTTTCACACACATACACATTATCTCGTACCTACGAATGTGCAGTGTGCGTGTTTAAAGAGAGCCATTGCATGCTCCCATGCTTTGGGGAAAATGGTTGGCTTTCCTTTCGTTGCTCCTCTCTTGTATTTCATCGTAGCCTCTCAAATGATGGAAGGTTCAAATGAGATTTTTATTTTCTCTCGTCAGAAATGCTTTCACTTTAATTAGACAAGGGAAGGTCTCGCGAGGGATAAGTGAAAGTGTGTCAATCAACTCGCAAACAAAAAATGTTTGTTGGTCCTCATTATGTGTTCATATTAACTTTGGAGAATTGTGAACTGACTGTGTGCGAAGTTGCCGAGAAAGTGTAGAGTCGAGAGAAAACGCGTTAAATAATTCAACTGGAGTGTCAAGTTTATTCGCAGAGGACTTGCAGGAGGAAAAATGAAATGTAGCTCCTTCTGAGCTGACTCTATATCGCACAGAGTGGATAAGCTATTTGGCAAAGTGTCATTTGCATCGCTAACGATTGTAAACTTAATGTGAGAACTCAACTTTGTTCGTGAAGGAGAGAGTTTCATCTTCCTCATTGCGGCCCATTTGCTTCATTATCATTTAAATGATGGAGGCGTGCAAATTCTATTTTGTCAACAACTTCAAACTCTTCATCGTCAGAGTATTGGGAGTGACTGTCGGCTGAAGGATGATGACTCACTCGAAGGTTTCCTTTGATAGAATATCGTTTGACAAGGCGTTCATCGCAGCAGTCTTTCACGTCTGTCGCCTTATGGGGGAATAATACGGAGAAAGTTTGTGGGAAATTTGTGTGGAGAGATATTTTAAGGCTTTTAGGTTGCTTCATTAACCCTTTAAAATGTGTATCTTTAAGTAGAGCTTGATTTGCATAAAGGTGAAATAAGCTTTGCGTAACGAAGTTTATTTTTAGAGGAACGTGGTCGCTTTATTTAGTCTTGGTCTAGCCGATGTTTAGGTCCATGTTTTTAACTGAAAAGTTTGCAACTGCAAATAGCTAAGATTGTTTAACTTACTTATAAAGGAGTTTCGCGACGAAAGGAAAAAGAGCACTTACAAGTACACAAGCAAAAACACTCCCCGGAAGAATAACGTGGGAGCATTTCTCTCTCACAAACCTGAGAATTTAAAAAGTTCATGTTCGTCAGAATTAGAGAATTATGGAAATGAAGAACTTGAGCTACGTTTTTGTGGTCAATAATTCATAAGGTAAGCTAACAGGCTTTTGGAACGCTTTTATTTTAAAGAATTTTAAAGTTTTAAAAGTTTTGCGTAGAAAACAATTCTTCAAATGACTACGAAGCTTATGCTTTCCTCGAAAAGATGGCACTAGATTTTATAGGCTTTTTACAAATCAATAAAAGTGAGTTTTTATTCGAATTGAAATCAATTCACACGGGATTTTGTAGAATAAAATAATAAAAAGTTTATTCAAGAGACATTGAATTGTATGCTGAATATTCAGAGACTGTACAAAAAAATCTATGTAAGCAAAGCGTAGAAAATGGAAAAGTGAAACTCGGCTCAAATCTGTATGAATTTGGAAAGTGTCAGGCGTTGTTGGTTGAATTGGATTTACTGTTCTTGGAAATAGAGAAAAGTGTGCTTATTTTTCAGGCTTACTCGAGAACTTACGTGTTTCTTTCTACTTTGATGGGAGGCACTGTTACATCCGGTTTGATTTCTGATTTCTCTACGAAATAAAGTGAAAGAGTCATAATAATACGAGGGACTTCTCACAACAACACTTCGTGTGGACAAAGCTGCTTTCTATTAAAGAGCACAGCGACTTGAGCGAGGAAAACTTTTGGGAAAATCTGATATCTCTTTGTTAACTTTCGAGTGTTGTTTGCGTACTGTACATATTGTAAAGAGAAAGTTTATTGAGTTCATTTTCAGCTTTGCTTAAAGAGAGAATGGGAAAATACATAAAACATTTTTCCTACTCTCCACGTCTCAAAAACAATAGGGAAAATTGAATAAAGTTGTTCGAATGGGATTGATTTTTTGTGAAATAAGCATTGGGTGCTTTTTAGTCAAGTGATGAAATTGATGTTTGATATATTTGCTTTCGATTGCCACACCGGCTGCCCCCTTTTCAGGTGCAGGTGAGATTCTCTGGAAAACTGCAATTAATACCAGCTCGTTATGATTATGTTAATGAGTTGACTTTTGAGAGTGTGTGAGGAAATCTGACACCGAAATTTTCTCACGGTTAATTTTTCCGTGTACTTTACAGAATGTTTGGAGTCATGAAATGATGAAACATTCAACCTGAGAGTTTCTCAGCTCAGTTGACTTAATAGGCATATGAAGTATAGTTATGAACAATGTAATGGCTTATTAAGAGGATTTACATAGTGTTGGAATCGAGTGCAGCTAATTTGACACCTTTTGCGTGTACTAATGAATTCAAAGGATATATTATTAATAAAGTGCAACTAGAGTTTGAATTTAGGTTTTCAAAGTCTTGCTTGTCTTTAAAGGGGTGCCTACAAGGAGCTCGTGATACACGGTATGATAAGAAATATATTTAGGTCTACACCTCCTCCACCTCAATTTCAAATAAATGTGGAATAGCAAGTAAACATGAAGAAGAAGAATTTAGCCATAGCCTCAACGCTTCAAGTGTTTTGCTTGGGTGGCGATGGCTAAGCGTAGAGATGAATGTTCTTCATTTTGATATATAGTCAGTTTGTTCGTGTAAATAAGGAATGCGTGTCAAGGTATGATGAATTAGGTTCATGTTTTAATGTTGAGAGCGATCAAGGAATTTAAAGAAGGAAGCAAACTCGTGATTTTAGAGATTTCTAACTCAGTTGTCTTACAGATTTACAATCTCAATGTGGAGCTGTGCAAACTTGTGACAAGTGACTTTAATACAGTTAAAACATAAACTGGTAGCAGAAAATAAACCAACTTTTAAAAAAGAATTTGGGCTGCTACTGTTACACTTTTTTTGTGCAAATTATTTAGCTCAAGCGTAACAAGTTAAACTGAGAGATCATTCCTCAAATTCTAAAGTTTGCCTCCCTGCACGAGTTATTTTGAAACAGAATCTGTAGTTTGCACTGTTGCGTACGGGCATTATTGTAATTCATTCTTTTCTTGTCAAAATCTGACTATCTCTCTGTAATCAGAGTAATCAGTTCGCAGTGGTAACTAAAATTAAACACCTCTCAGCTCACGATCAGTTAAAAGACAATAATAGCATAGTGCATGACACGGAGATGACAGTTAACTACATATATAGCTCAGTACACTATATTAAGTAGAGCCTTCACAATATTCCCAATGCAGTTGAAAGATGCAATCAAGAGTTCTAGTACCAGTCCGCTAGTGCAAATGTATGACAAGGAAGCTTTGTTGCAAAAAGTGAATGCGTCCAGAGAGTATCCTCATAAGCAGGCTCTTACAGTTCTCGAATCAACACGATGTCTTCTACGAGGTAAACAAAAAACGAGTGCTATTTTATTCAAGTATAATATGCAAACTGCAAGGTTAAGGTCTTGTATACTTCATTAGCTGCTCCTTCAGTCAGTCAAGGCTTGGCTAATTACAATCACTCGTACAGCTTAATATTGAGTGTCGCAAGGGCTTTTCCTCTTACGCAAAACATGTCGAGTCGTAAATTGAAGATATATATCTTCCCAAAGTTTCTTCACATGCATACGGGGAGAAATATTATTATGACAAGTTATCCAGCAAAAACTTTCATGCAGAATTTTATAAAGTTGGTTATTGTCTATCTATAGAGCCAATAGAGTGTGTGATCAATGCAGACTACTCATACTAATCTGCACATCTGAACTATAAGTAAACTATGCAGTATGCACACATGCTCGTTCATTTTGCATCATACAATATCATGGATTGATAGAGAATGGCGTCACAAATGTCCAAGCTAGTTGACTACATGGAATAGATAATGCTCATGATGATATGATACATATACTGGATATGTTTACTATTTACTTCCATGTTTGTGTGAAAATTGAAGTCCAAAAAATAGTTTTGGTGTATAGATACCTTGTAGACTTCCCTTTCTGCAATCAACTCAGTCGATTATATCTCAGAGTACTCATTGTCATCTTCGTGATCACATGAGTTATTAATCTTTATGGAGGGTATATATAATTCTGTATTAAACGGAATGTGGCCGTGAACAAAGCAGAGAGATATACTTATAATCAAAGTAAGTCAGATAATTGTGAATTCATTCATGATAATAGTACATAGAGGGATGTGACACGCAGCATTCGTAAACAAGATTATAGATTTGGAGAGTTCAGCATCCAGTGTGTGCGGTCACTGTCAGATATGTCAGTCAGTCGATGCTAGACTCTACTCAGAGTCAGATGAACTTTAGACCTTAATTAAAGAAGTTGATTTTGCCTTGTAGAGTTATCATTTGCGGTGTCCAGTCTTCTGTCCAGACAGCAAAGAGACGAGGCAAATTGTACACCGCGAGTTTCCAGGATGGCTCAGAAGCCAAAGATTTGCATTCTTGGGGCAGGGTAAGATTTCAATTTCATATAAGTCAGATTGGGTAAAAATTCGGAATATTTTCACTAAATTGTTTATTGTGTGTGGAATTGCAGGTTCTCCGGAATATGTGCAGGAATAAAGTTAAAGGGAGAGTTAGGCTATGATGACTTTACGATTTACGATTGTAATGGAGACTTTGGAGGGACTTGGCTTACTCAAACATATCCTGGATGTGCTTGTGATGTCCCAAGTCACCTTTACAGTTTCTCGTTTGAACTTAATCCAGGTAAACACAAGCCACGTACTGAATAGAAGTGTATTGAAGTTCCACAGTAGTTAGTAAATCGATAGTACAGCGATTGAGAATTGAATTTTGGGTTTCGTGCAGATTGGTCTACAACTTATGCAAGGCAGCCAGAAATCCTTGAGTACATAAAAAAGGTAGCGACGAAGTACAACTTGTATTCTAAAGCAAAATTCTACCACAAAGTCGAGACTGCAAGGTGGAACGAAGCTACAAGGAAATGGATCATAACTGTGTGCAACTTGGAGGCAAATATTACAGAGGATGTTGCATATGATTTGATGTAATATTCAAATCCATATTTTAAACTGTAATCAACCAATGAAAGATCGGTGCATTCATTTCAGGATAATTGGAACTGGGCCCTTCGGAAATGCAAATATTCCCGATCAGTTTTTGTCATTTAAAGGCCCAGTAATTCACTCTTCTAAATGGGATCCTAACGTTGAGTTGGATGATAAGGTTGTCGGGATTGTTGGAAGTGGAGCGAGTGCTGTGCAAATTGTCCCTCAGATAGTTTCGAAAGTTAAAAGGCTCATTTCATTTCAAAGGTATGAATGCGGAACTAATCGAAAGTAGAAATTATGATCGAGTTAGGTTATCGAGTCTCATGTATACAATTCATTCGATTGATATTATTGATATTGACTAATAGGAGACCAGCTTGGGTGACGCCTTTACTTCAAAAGGAAATCCCGTCATTTATCAAAAAAGGCTTCCGCCTGATTCCTGGATTAATGTGGCTTTATAGATTTTTAATATTTTTATCTTTAGACATCAGGTTTGCAGCTTTTAAGGCTAAAAGTGTTTTAACAGATTTAGGTAAGCAAGTTTCATCCTAGTCTTCAAGTCTTCATTATCTATCGCTTTTGCTAATTCAGAATCATTTTTATTGCAGCAACGTGGGCTGTTAAGAAGGACATGAAACGGCAAATCTCAGATCCCAAATTACGAGAAAAGTTAGTTCCCGACTATCGGTTTGGTTGCAAAAGGATAACTCCTTCTACCTCGTATTTCAAAAGCCTGTCGAGTCCAAAGGTCGAAGTAGTGAGGAATCAGATTTTGTCCGTGGAGGATTCTTCAATAGTCACTGAAGATGGAAGGGAGTATAAACTTGATGTGAGGTTTATTAGGAAATAGCGTGGGATTATATTTGACTCACCAATAATACGAGTTTAATTTTCCTTTATTTTTTAAGGTGTTAATTCTTGCGACTGGCTACCGAGTTCAAGATTTATGGTCACCTTTGGTTGTTCGAGGAAGAAGCAAAAGCGACATAGACGTTATTACGGTTATTAAGGCCAGAGGAGTGTCTCATTACTTGGGAATTGTTAACAGTGAACTTCCAAATGCTTTTCTGCTCTTAGGGCCCAACACAGTAAGTATTATTAATTTATGGCAGACGCGTGGTTAAACTGTTAAAGTTATATGTATGTAACGTTCCCCTTATTGACTTTTCCTTGTCCTACAGGCTTATGGTCACAACTCGGTTGTATTTTCCATTGAATGTCAGATGACCTGGATTGTAAAGGTCTTGAAGGAGATGAAGAGGAAAAAGCACACGTTCGTTTGCGTGAAAAAAGAAGCCGAGGAGGAGTATCGGGAAATGATTAACAGGAAAATGAAAAATTTAGTTTGGGTAGCTCACAAATGTGACTCGTGGTATAATAATAGTCAAGGAATCAACACAACAATTCATCCCGGAAACGCTTCGTCTTATTGGAACTCAACGAGAAATGTAGACTGGAGTAAACTTAGCTTTGAGTAAAGATGCTATTTTTATTTATAATTGAGGTTCAGTGAAGAAGAAAATAAAACTTGTTGTTGGAACTGTAACAATGTAAAAGCAACATCGAGATGAACATTCATTTGACTCTCATGGAACAGGCACACATGCATAACAAAAACTGCGCTGATTTGCACAATCTGGAAAGGAAGCATTATTATAACTTTGCGAAATGCTACGCGAAATTCTGTGTTGTCTGAACTTGTCTGATATGACACATTATCGGGATACTCGGAGTCCCAATGAGAGATAATGAAGTGAGATGGATCATGACGGGTTTGTGTGGTTTCGCAAGAGATTTCTCAAGTTTATGAGAACGATGACGATGATAGAAGAAAGATTATGCAAGTGAGGCTCGCAAGACAAGACATAGTAATAATGATAAGTCAAAGATGACTCAGTTTATTTGTTGATCGCGGAGTGGAAACTTACTTGCTAACTGTTAATTTGTGTTTATTGTTGTTTCCTTGTGGGTGAATTGGGCTCAAATTCGCTTCACCTATTGAAAGTAATTATAAAATGTCATCTGCATACAATCCAAAGATCTGTATCATCGGAGGAGGGTACCCACAAATCAGATTAATCCTAACCTATCAAACCAGCTTGACAGATTAAAATAATCACTTTTTCATTAGATTTTCAGGCGTCTGTGCCGGGATAAAGTTACAGGAAGAATTGGAATTCGATAACTTTACAATTTACGATGAGAACCAAGACTTTGGAGGAATCTGGTTAACTCACACATATCCAGGATGTGCTTGCGATGTCCCAAGTCTCATGTACAGTTATTCGTTCGAACTTAATCCGGGTATCATAAGCAAATCATACTAACTCATTAGTTGAAATTCATATGATAATCAACAAGTACATCTTGTGATAAACTGTCTTTGTTCCATATAGAATGGTCAACAACATACGCCAAGCAGGCAGAGATCAAAGACTACCTGAAGAATGTAGCGGGCAAATACGAGTTGTATTCGAAAGCCAAGTTTTTCCACAGAGTTGAGAGTGCAACTTGGGACGAAAGCAACAGAGACTGGAAAGTTGTTGTTCAGGATCTGAGACGGAATGAAATCAAGGAAATTCGTTACGACATAATGTAAAGAAGTTCTCACGAAAATCTTAAGCAGCAACTGGACTGGACTTTGAATGCATAGCACACAACCTGCTAAAATTGTGTGACATTTTCTTTGCAGAATCTGTGGAACCGGACCATTCAGAACTCCAAATATTCCTGAGAAATTCTTGTCTTTTAAAGGTCCTGTGATTCACTCAGCCAAATGGGACTCCAGCGTCGCTTTGGAAGACAAAGTTGTTGCAATCATTGGAAGTGGGGCAAGTGCCGTCCAAATTATTCCCCAAATTGCCCCCAAAGTCAAGAAACTTGTGTCGTTTCAAAGGTTGACAACAAATTATTAAAATAATAATAATTACTGAATGAAATCATGGTCTCATACTCATTATTATATGCCAAGTTCAGGAATCCTGCTTGGGTGCCTCCGCAGCAATTATACAAGATTCCTGGTTTCGTACAGAAGGCACTTAAGAATGTTCCATATCTTATGCGGCTGGCTCGGATCGTTTTATTCTTCGTTCTTGATTTCCTAGCTTACCAAGCATTCAAAGCCAAAGGACTAATGGTCGATTTTGGTACAGTTCCGAACCAATTCAATATGACAAATCAACGTTGGATTATTGAAATATGAAATATAAATAGAATGTTATTTTAGCTACAAAGGTTGCGGAATGGAATATGAATCGACAGATTCCAGACCCCGAGATGCGAGCAAAGCTTAAGCCAGCGTATAGATTTGGCTGCAAAAGAGTGACACCTTCGAGTAAATACTACAAAGCTTTGTCTCGGCCTAATTGTGAAGTTGTACGCACTGAGATCTCGGAAGTTAAATCAGATTCTATTGTAACGACGGATGGGAAAGAATATGAAATAGATGTACGAGTTTATCTACAAAGAAATAGTGTATAGTCTTACAAAGAAACACAGAAGATGCTGCTCTTACATTACTTATATGAATTCTCAGGTTTTGATTCTTGGTACTGGTTATCACATTCATGACTTTTGGCTACCGATGATCGTAAAAGGCAAAAGTTCAGAGGATGCTTTGGAGTATTTCAATAGGACTGGCTGCGCCCACTACCTGGGAGTCGTTTCAAGCGAATTTCCTAATAGCTTTTTGCTTCTCGGACCAAACTCTGTACACACTACACCAATACTACCAATCCCAATTACCACTTTTTAGTCTCAATTAGGATTACTAAATATATTACAATCTAATTCGGATTTTTTTCCCTGTGTAGGGTTACGGTCATAACTCTGTAGTGTTCTCAATAGAATGCCAAATGGACTGGGTAGTAAAAGTTCTGAAGGAGATGAAACGAAAGAGGGCTCGTTACGTGCAAGTGACAGAAGAGGCTGAGAGATCTTATCGGAATATGATAAATGAAAAGACGAAGGACTTCGTATGGGGCTCGTATTCATGTGGATCGTGGTACATAGACAAGAACGGAGTTAATGTTGCCATTTACCCTGGGAATTTAACTTCCTTTTGGAATCAAACTAGAAAAGTTGACTTGGATAAGCTCATTATGGAATGACAATAAAAAGCCAAAGATTTCATAAGATTCAAAAGACTTTTGTACATTGTGTATCGTCTCATTTCGTTCATCTCATTCTCATAACAGGGAGTCAGTGTGTACCCGGATTGAGACATACGAGTCTTGTCTCACTTTCCCCGGTTGATTAGAGCGCGAATTTCATACCGAATTGTTACCTTCAAGTTCGAATTGTTGCATTTTTTATATCTTCCTTCGTCTTTGTATAATTGTTTTTGAAACTTTTTACCTATACATTTGTAATTACGATGAGTCGCGTAGGGTTCTTGCTTCAAGGGGCCTTAGATGCGTTGGTGGTGATGGCCATTATCCTCTTTGTCCCTGGATTCCCACCTTACGTCGATTTCGTCACTTTCACGTAAGCGGAATAAATTGCATGTCATTGTTTTCATGAAGCGATAACTTGCTGCCGAAAAATTAGTTTTTCACGGTGAATTTTTCAGCCTCGAACCGGCACTGCCGTTGGAAGGGAAGTTGGCCCCGAATACGAAGCTGGATGCTGCAGTTCCCATTTTGGAGGACGCGAATATTTTGGGGCCTGAGTCAATAGCTGTAAGGAAGGATGAAGTGTACACCGGTGTCATTGGGGGAGAAGTCATTCGATACAAGAATGGAAAGATGGACATCGTAGCCAAGTTTGGATCCAAGTGTGGTGAGATGAGAATTTAAATCAACTGCTGTTGTAATTATTCAAGATTAAAATTGAGTTTTACTGTGAACGATTTACTTGATTCGCAGAGGGTCAGTGGGAAGAAGCTAAATGTGGACGGCCATTGGGAATGAGATTTGGACCTGATGGGAAATTGGTTGTGGCTGATGCGTATTATGGACTTTTTAGAGTGGATGTTGATTCTGGTCAGTTCGAAATCTCTAGTCGTTGTCGTTTTTACTTAGGATTTTTACTTACGTATTACTTGTATGTAATTGTAGGGGCGGTCGAGACGTTGGTATCTTCTAATAATACGATAAATGGAAAGAAACCAATGAACCCTAATGACTTGGATATTGCCAAAGATGGGACTATTTATTGGTCTGACTCCAGCACAAATGTTTGGCTACAAGATGCACTTATTGAGCTCATGAGTGAACCATCGGGGAGGTAGGGACTATGAAAATTTAAAACAATTAAGGAATGAAATGCTTATACTTCTTCTTTGAACGCAGACTTATAAAATACGACCCTAAAACTAAAGAATGTACAGTTCTTGCCGATGGAATTCATTTTGCTAACGGGATACAGTTGTCGCGTAACGAAGATTTTCTTTTGATGTCAGAAACTGTGCGAAGTAGAGTAATGAAGTGAGCTAGCGATCCTTATCGACTCCAGTGTAAATTGCTAATCTAGATCTAGACCAACCAACTGTGATTATTTTCGAATAGGTATCACTTAAAGGGACCGAAGAGTGGCCAATTGGAAACGTTTATTGACGGTCTTCCTGGTTCTCCAGATAACATTAGGTCTAATGGAAGGAGTGGGTTCTTCGTGAGTTTGATCGTTCCACGATATCATGATGTAAGCTAGTTCTACTTTTACTTATATTGTACTTATATTCCAAGCTACTGATGGGTTTATATTGCTGAGGTTGTTTGTTTATATTGCTGAGGTTGTTTGTTTATAATTAGAGATTTTCAATCGTGGAAGTACTCGGACCACACCCATGGGCTAGGAAGTTCCTCATGAGACTTATGTGTATGGTGAAGGCACTTTTATCAGGAATTCAAGCTATCGGATCAATTGAGTTTGTTGATAAAGCTCAGTACTGGGTGGGTATAAATGGCTATTGGAATTGTTAATGAACACTCAATATTACATCTAATGAAAATGATATCTGTACCTCTTTTAGATTGGTCATTTTGAACCAGCAGCGTCAGTTATTCCCAAGCATGCCATAATACTGGAATTAGATGAAGCTGGAAATATAATTAGCAGTCCTCAAGGAATCGAAAAGGTGAAATCAGCTTGCTAGATGATGCGTGATTATATTTTGTAATGATTGGTAATCTGTTTGATGCTAGGTCTCTCATATAAGTGAAATCACACTGGACAACGAACAACGGTTTGCTTATCTTGGTTCACCATACAATACTCAAATATGGAAAATTCCAGTTGACAAAATTCGACCGGCTAATAAAATCCCAGAGATGACGTTCAGCTAACCATCAGATCTAAAACCACCGTATCATGTGTAGTACAAAAATAAGTAAGGTGACGAGTACTCAAAATAAAAGACAACTCAGTAGACAACTTGGATTACTCGTGTTGACTTATCTTTTATTTTATTCTTATTTATATCAGCCTTATACGAGGCACGTAATACACCACCAGCATTGTTTCAACTTGCACTAGCGAGTACTGACGACTCCCTTTCCTTCCTATTTCCTACCTTCTGCAGGCTTGCACTACGTTTGTGGAATTTCTTAAGTCAGGTCACGTATAAACTACAATATATTTGCTGTTACCTTATTTACTTCTATTTACTAAATTAAGTATAGGGAGGGCTAAACTACCCAATTTACCTATCGATCTTTGACTGCAACTTAATCATAATTGCCCCTTAGAACAAATACTAATAATTAAAGAACTAATTTGTTTTCCTATAAATGCTAACCCATTCAACCAATTGTTTTTGTACAAACATGCAATAAATGTGGGCAATCATCGATACATCCACCAGCTTTACACAATGCTAACAGTTTCAATAATACATTAATATACTGCAATACGTTTAAAATTACATCCCTGTAGCTCCTACAAACCAGTGCAGCTTTTAGTAGTTCTCAAAAAGAACTGCATATCCTTTCCATACCATCGTGCATTTTTCTTAAATAGATGAACATTTGCTTTATCAATTGTCGCCTAATATAGCAAACTATATTCTTACTTAAGCCTAACTATTCTTATTACAAGACAATTTTTCCGTCTAGTTCCTCTTCAGATACGCAGTAATAGTAGCAAAGTTTTACATTATATCTATCGTGTAGTTTTTTATCACATAAACGGACATGTATATCAGCGGAACCCACGAAGAAACAAACAAGCTGCATTACATTTAAGCTTGTCTGTCAGCATCAGAATACACTGTATTTTTTATTTCACAGTCGACCTCACGATATTAAAGCTTAGTCAATTTTCAATAGATTTAAATCAAATGGAAATCGTGTATTTAGTAAGCTGACTTAACAAATGTAACAATACTGACACGTTTTTGTTTTCGGTACACAGCTAACGAGAGAAACTTACAAGAGGTTATGTCGAAAACAATTAGTCCTAAATGCATTACACTAAATTACGGCTAGTAACAAAATTAAGTTTATATGGCTTGGGCTTCTAAGGTCTTTATTGCGTTTACGCACATGTCACTCAAAAATCACTCAAAAATTGTCAAAAAAAACTTCGAAAATGAGAAATATACAATCTAGCTACAAATAGGAATAATAAGAGTTGTGTAATAACATAATATAAGACTGACAGTTAAAAAAATATCATGGCCACTTGATTTCGTTAAAAGTCATATTTGTTCCATCATTTCCTACATCTTGGTAAACCTACTACTGGCTTATTTGTTGAGAGTCCACATCCGAAGTATTTAAATGACATCAAAGTGATCAAAAATTTAACAAATTACAATAGAAATGGCTCGGCAATGAATGTGAATGGGCACTTTTGTAAAACTTTAAGTCTACAGGTCGACTCATTGTCTGATTATTTGGAACGAAACTCACATTAAAGTTAGCAACAATCACACACACTAACGTAGTTAACATCTGACGTGAACGACGAAATAAGTATCCTCTCAATCCTTAAGTATTAGTATTTGGGATGTGATTCCTCTGGGATGTCCTTGTATTACGCACGAATGCTTCCGCGAAAAGAAAAAGCGTACTACGTGGGTCTTCTCAGCCCTCATGCATTCACACACGACTTAGTGTTAATGGTGCCTATGTAGTCCTGGTCTCTTAGGAGGTCCAATGAATGATAGAAGTACAGGTAAGAATATCAGTCCATGCGCAGCGCCGAATAATACTATGCCTAAGTACATTCGGAAGTAAAATACTCGAAATATTTGAGATTTCGCGAAGCCTAGGACTATGATGCCCCCGAATTTCGTCAGAGTGATTCCTGACAATACTGAACTTCCCATGTTCACTAGACTGTCACGAGCTCGCTCAAGGCGTGAAGTCTCTTTTGATACGGTAAAGGCGTGCACTATGTGAGTGCAAAATTCCACGGCGATTCCCACGGCCTGAAAAATCAATGACGGTGTTAGTCTATATACTCAATGAAATGTAGACAGCAGCTGTTCTGAATAATTAAATACAGCTTACCATGACAAGATTGACAAGAGACACAGCGTTCAAAGAAATGTCCCAATGGTACATGAGACCTCCAACGTTGGTAACGATCATAAAGATCGTAAGAATAATGACTAGAGCAGAGTAGATGTCGAAGCCAGTAAGTAAATAAGTGACCACAAACACAGTAATGAAACTGATTCCAAGGGAATGTAGGGTGTCCCTCCACATAGTCAAATACTGCTCGTAGAATACATAGAATACGGAATAGGGATATACTTCGTGATGGCGTGAATGTAATTCTAGAATATACAAAATCACACGCATGATATTATCTGAACTTAATAGTTACCTGGTTTTCCCCGCAGAAGAACCCAAATAAAAAATTCTACTTACCGGAGTTTATTGTTCTAGTAATGTTGTCAGCAATAGTTCTAGCTTGTTTCATGGCATCAGTATAGTCTTTCGAAGTCTTCAGTATAGTGTGGTACGTCATAAAATACGACGCGGATGCTTTCGAATGACCTTTCTTCGGGTCGCTGATGTTCGTCGTCACTCCTTGACCATACGCAGCATGGCCTCCTTTAGGACACTCTTCAAACGGATTGTCTTGCAAAAAGAAGGTCAGGTACTTTTCAAAAAGTTCTGGTGGAATACGGCCTTCATCGAGGTCTTGGTATAAACCGCATTTTTTGCACAATCTGCAAAGAGAAATAAATGCTTAAGTTATAATCACAGCGCAAATAATAAGTATATCGTCGGGTGAGTTATAAATACCTAGAACTCATTTGACTACTTGGGCAAAATTGATTAGTATTGTTTCTCGTAGAGTTTTTAGATATTTTGCAGCAATTTTCATTTGCAGCCCAATCGATGTAGTCATCAATCCAAGAACTAGTGGGTTTCGCGATGTACGTCTTATCTGGAGATTTGCTGGCAGAAAACACTTGCAACGTAAGACTGGACGGAAATTCACCCGCTCGGATTAACTCCTGGAACTTATAGTCACTGTAATTGAAGTCGGTGTCCTTCACAACGAAGTAAACCGGTGGTCCAACACTGAGGTGATTCTTCATTGCCTTGAAATACGTCGTGACATAAGAATCTTCAGGCATGGACAATTCTTGGTCTAGCCCGACATCGATATAAGGAATAACGGCAAGAGATGAGCATAGCCATGCAAGAAAAGCTACAATAACTCCGACACGAACAGGGAACTGAAGCAGAACTGGCGCCCAGATTTTCTTGAATCCGGCGTAAAGAATGCCCTTATCGAACTTTTGTTTAATAACAGTCTTTCCTTGCACACTGTAAAAACACAAAAAACGAGCATATTTATTGTTAGCATTCATTTAGTCGACTAAATATGTTGCTGTAATATTTACCAGCAGAACAGGTCATATCGATTGTCTTCTCGACGAGAAATGTCCAAGGACATAATTGAAATGAAACAAGTGAACTGTAGCACAAAGTTGAAGAGTAAAGCCATCCCGGCATAAAAGGCAAATGCTCTAATTGCAGGCATTCCTGACAATCCACCTGAAGAAACATAATCATGGTTTGTTTTTTACTTCTCTTCCATAACCAACTTAATTTAACCGACTGATGTTATTCGATGTATTACATACCTAAGAAGAAACTAGCAGAATCTGTAAAAGAATTGAGAAGCATGGACGGTGCGACATCACCGATGACGCGACCTATGTGCTTCGCCTTGTTTTCCGAAGGCCTCCGTTCCGATCTTTGGTAATGTTGAACCATAATAAAAATATTGTCCACTCCTACAGCAAGTACCAAGAATGGAATGACCTCTATGACAATCAGAGTTGCAGGCACTCCAAGGTAGCCAAACAATCCAACTGAAGCTGCCACCGACGCCAATACAATTGTTACTCCAGCCAACCCGAGAGCTATTTGACTGTCAATCTGCAAACCAAGTTTGAATTGAAGTATACGTTTGATGATAATAAAGCAATTATTTACGGGAATCATACCAGCATTCTAGAGAACTGATTAATTTGACCCAGATTGACAGCAATGTACAAGAACATGATCAAATATGAAATGACAACAGTGACAATTTCGCCTTCACTTTCTCGTTTCAATTCATCTTCGATACTTCTTTCGGCCCGATAAGCAATGTGCATTCCTGCAGATTTATTGCTCTTGACATACTCAGCCATGAAATCGAGGAATGCTTGTTCCCATTCCATCGCTGGTTTAAGCTTTTCTTTGTCGTAATAGTTGTTAACTACATATGTAATGACAGCAGTGTTCGCATCTTTGTAAGGCGGCTCTTGGACCATCTTTCCGTCTTTAAGGAACCCTCCAAGTACGACATCGGGATCAATCGGTCCTCCATACTTTCCCAAACAACTTTGATGAAGCTGAGTCGAGTCTTTCGTAGAGACTGGATTACGAGAACAAAACTTGAAATGATCAAGATAGTTGTCAACAATGCCCGTGTCTGGATCTGTTTTCGTCTCATCTATATTTTCCTTATTTTGCTGCCACCATCCAAGATAACTGAACACGGAGCAATCGTTGTTATCAGGCGCCAGAGGCTTGAAGCAAACATCCGACAAGGACACATTATTTATCCCCCTAACTTTTGTTTCAATTTGTGTTTGGAGATCCAGTACGGCATTCATAAAGTTGAGGTCGAAAACCGGTCCAAACTCTTCTGTTCCTTCGGCAGTGGAGTGGGAAACTGGCTTATATTGATCTTTAGCTGTGATTATTATATGTTCAATCCGGTAAAATGGGCCGAATGTCCTGTCGAAATAATCCTTTTCTATTCTCGATCGAGAAGTAGGAGATGCCCAAAGTTCAACAGGATCAGTGGTGATTTGTAAATGATAAATTCCACCACAGAGCATGGTGGTGATGATTGAAATAGGAACCAGAACCGCAAATGGATGAGCAGCGCACACTACAAACAAGTCATCGTCATTCAAACTTTATCTCACTTCCTTTTACCAAATGTACCCACATTTTATTCCGAATTGTCAAATATTTCATAAAAAATAAAAGTGCACACGCTTACTCTCTCCAAGAAGTGTGAAGAAATGGTTCAAGGATACTTCCGCATTCATGCCTAAATTTGTCATGAAATCAACATTGGGCTCTTTGTCATCAACTTCTGTAAAATTACAAAAATGCAAGTCATTTAGCATTCTGATTATTTCCTTCTCCTCAAGTAAATCTGAGCTACACGTGATACGCCATATAATCATTCTCATCATTGTCTTCTCACCTCCTGCAGTGTAATCTTTAGGGTCCTCAGTGTAGTGGACGAAAGTCAAGAAGAGGATCATACTTGTTCCAATAGCAAAGAATCCCACCATGATAACCATTGACCCAGGGTAACCGAAAATTAGCCAGTCGGCTGGAGGTGCCGGAGGGGGCTTGGCAGCCGGACAGCTCAATGGACAGTCCACACATGAGCACCGCTTTCTCGGGCCCTATGACAGAATGTACAGTACAGAACACCATGAGCAAACTTTCTTAATAGTGCTCAAGTTTGTGAAGGTTAACTAGGCTGAAATAATGGCAACAAGACATGCAATCCAGCAGCATAAGTCTCAATTCATAATGGAGTCTTAGTGTTTTACACTTACATTCGTATCGGTGGAGTATATTTCATGGGAGCACTTGAATGCTTTGAGATTCAAAGGCTGGATTTCGTTCGCTATTTCAGTAGCACTTTCAACTTCCTCTGGCACCTGAACTTGGTTTTCTTGGCCACCAGTTTCTGATTCATGGTCAGACTGTTCGTCTTCAGGCAGCTGAATGTACCTGTATTTAATATCCATAGGACTATACCCATTGGACTTTGATCCCATGTAGTTAAACCACCGCTCTGCAGTGCACCGATAAGCCCCCCATGGTCCACACAGGATATCCATAGCCGGACCATTTGTTGAGCTCATTAACACATTCTTGCAACTCTGGTACGTTTCCGTGATGTACTTGTGACTGACAAAAAAATCTACAGCCACTACTTGTTCTGCAGAATACTCTGGATTGGCAGTCAACTCTTCTACAGGAGTCGGCACTGTTTCCGTCACATTAACAAAAAGGCTTTGATTCGGAGAGCACGTGAATTCACAAAAGGATCTTCGGAAGTTGTTAAAGCACGCAGGACACCTTCCAATTATACTTTGTGGAAGTTGTAGGTTTTCCACGAGATTTGCTATTTGACTCGCATCACAGCAGAGTTCATTTCCATACTCACTGACGAGTTCTGGACAAAATTTCTCCAGTTCTGCCACATCCTCTTCTTCCAGAGGCTTTGGCCCTTGGTCCACTTTGCAATTCACCTCTAGACCGTTATCGTTCGTCCCACAGACTCCGTACATTACGCATTTCCCTTCCGTACTTTGTTTTATGGCCTGTTCTGTCACGGAAGCGACAGCTCCGATCTG
>Ga0194135_10000347_pt1 | contig 26868 bp, 22 predicted proteins | sample LitLau_LLRF_2013_FD_134024 | JGI IMG/M metagenome (GOLD analysis project Ga0194135, IMG submission 134024) | Freshwater sediment microbial communities in response to fracking from North America - Little Laurel Run_MetaG_LLRF_2013 (version 2) | ecosystem: Environmental > Aquatic > Freshwater >... | reverse complement strand
CCTGGAAGGAGTGCTTGCTGATGTATCGGGCAACGCCATCAGTGGCTGGTTTGCTGAGCCGGATATAGCGCTATCGCGACATTCGTCTTTTGAGTGGGAGGGTTTTACTTTCATTGAAGAAACAGTCAGCCATGTTGAGCACTACGCTGCCTTTCTTGAGGCACAAAAAGAACTTACGGAAGAAGAGCTTGCGACTTATCAGCCTGAAGTTGTAAAGGCTGGAACAGGCCCCGTCACACAATCCCTGTACAAAATTCTTGATAAGAATGGTGATAAAAAGCTACTGCCTGATGAAATAAGGGAGGTGCTGGGCAAGCCTTGGTTCTCCCAACCGATTTCGCAGATGCTTGTTCAGTATGAGAGTGAGTGGGATTACAAGGCTGATCAATGGGACTCCCTGGATGAATTGATGAAGGACAGCGAAAGCCAGCCCAATAAGGATTGGGTCGAAGAAAAGGCGAGAATTGAAAAGTTAAGTTGGTGGGGGCATGGAGTTGATCAGAGCGGAACAAATGAAGGCTCTAAAGTCTGGAGTGTTCATCCGGTTGGTATGATTTCAATGTTTTTTACCGGTGCTGTATGTAGCTGTTCAGGAACGATTACACCTGAGCAAATGAAGGCCATTGCCCCTTATGCGACACAGGCCAATATTGATAAATACACTGATCTGTTAGCAGAGATGTATCAGCGCTCAGGGATTGCCACCTGTATCAGTAAAGTACATGTTCTTGCTCAGATGCTGCATGAGAGTGGTAGTCTGCAGTTTACGGTGGAAATAGTAGACCCTAACGACCCTCCTGGTTATTCGCCCTATATAGGTCGTGGTCTTATTCAGATCACGTTTCAGGTGAATTATCGCGCCTATGGTCATTATGTCGGTGAAAGTTTCGAAGGTTTGCCGAATTATCATAAAATGGCTCAGATTCCTCATAGTGTGCTTTCTGTAGGTTGGTACTGGTCGGAATACAAGAAACTAACCTTGCATTCAGATGCTGATGATTTCATCTACTGTACTGCGCTCGTTAATGGTGGCTTCAATGGTTATGATGATCGATTGCAGTTTCTCAATCGAGCTCTAAGAGTTTTGGATATGCAGGGCTGTACCAAGCTCAATAATCAAGGTGTTTATGAGCTTGTGGATAGTAAAGCGTACGATAAAGCTAAGCTTTCATTCGCATGGGGGCTCTGGAGTGATCCAGGTGGTGGTAAAAACGGAAAAACGAAAGATCAAGCGCAAGCGATAATAGGATATAGGCGTTTTCTTGAGTTGTATGATGCCGATCCAGCGATCGGTGAGAACGCTGTATTAACGTATTATGCCCCGGGGCGTACGGCTACAGTCGCTAAACAGTATGCTGAAGCACGACTGCTTGCACTTGGAGGTGCGCTGTGAGGACTTTGTTATTCGTTTGTGTCTTGCTGTGGAACAGCATTTCTTGCGCAAGTCTTGAGTGTGATGTGGACCTCAATGGAGATGGGCAATGTGATTCGTATTCTGTTGTTAGCTCGGAGCCTGATAGCGGACTTTCAGAGGTGACTATTAAGGTTGGTGGTTCCGGGCAGGAGAGGAAAGGGATTTTTAGTCTGGGTAATGGTGGTCTGTTTCCTGGGTATATTCCGGGTGATTTTTCATTGTTGTTGGATTTCTACACCCGAAATACTGATTTGACGAAGTACGATTTCAGATGGGTGCCAGCGTTGAAGGATTGGGTGCTTTACAAAACCTCAACCTGGGTAGAACCAAGCAGAGATGAAAAGTATTCTCTTGGTAACGAAGTGCTTCCAGATGAGGCTAGGTTTCCACAGCAGTTTCATGTGCGGCGCATAAAGTGCTGTGTATTGTTTTCGGAGTTTTCAGGTGGTGGTCCTGTTTTGCAGGAGTTATCTTCCGAGGATGCTGTGCGTGAAGTAAGTAAAGATTTTCAGTTTGTGCTTGAAAATTATCGCATGGGTGAGGATGGTTCGCTGCTTTATAGGGTAGATGATAAAGGGAAAAAAATACCGAAGGTTGCTCCTAAGGACTTTCTGTATGAGATGACTTTGATTCTTGGAGAGGATAATGCTTCATTTGTTAATGACTATGCTCGGTTTTTGTATCAAAACGAAAATTTCGTGATGTCTGCATTTCTTCTTAGGGATATTCATAAGAAGTACCCGGAAAAAGTAGAGGCCACTATCAATCTGGCAGATGCTTATTCGGGTATGGGTATGCAGAAAGAAGCTTGTGCTCTGTATAGGGAGTATGTAGATAAAATGCTTGCTCTTGGTCGTGAAGATCAAGTTTCCGAACCAATCAAGTCAAAGGCGCACTGTATATGATGATTTGTGTTGGGCGAATTCTTCCTGGCGGCAGTTACAGTTGAGCCGGGATCGCATGACTGTTTGATTTTTCCTCCGGTGACCTATTCGGGAGAGGATGCCTGATTCTGGGAGTTGATTAAAATCTGTTTCTTGAGTTTTTAGTGTTCTTGTGTTTTTTCTCTTGGGGGTAAACAAGAGTAAATGCACGGAAGCGAAATTTTTATGGCAACACATGCTCGTGTGCACCTTGAACAGATTTTGTCCTTCCTCGTAGCCAAGACCCGGATCATGCTATTGCTTCTCCAGCGGCAATTTTACCCATCGGCATCGCTCCCAGCGCTGATAATGCCCGCCTGAAAATTGACCCAACGCCAACGGAGCGCGTCGCGCCCATGTTCGTCATCACCCCGCAGGACCCTGAGACTTACCGGCGGCAAACCCGTCGCAGCACTTTGATCATCGCGCAGGTGTTCATCGCCCTGGCCATGCTTTTTTCCAGCGCCGCGGTGGCGCTGTTCGGTCAGCCGGGGGGGGCTCCGGTTTGCTGATCATCGCTGCGTGGACGACCCAGTTTCTGCTCTGTAGCAACCAGATATTTGATCAATTCCTACGATGCGCCGGAGAGTTCGTAGCGCCTTGCCATATGAGCCTCTAACCAATCATGGCGGTAATTCTACCTACACCGACTTTTCGTACAGAACCTAACGTTTCAATGCACTACTCAGCACATCCGAATGATGGGGGGATTGCTTTTGTCTGGGCTCCAAGATTTGGTCCAGATATAGTTGCAGAGAACAAATATAATGCGTGTGACTCGGGCGGTTTTTACTGGGCGTCTAAAGTCTTCTCTGGTGGAATTAATATAAACAGAGTTTCAGACGGGTTGTGCTCGGCAAATAATATAGGACTGATCAATCGTCTAGTTAACGGCGGCGGCAACGGATATTACGAGAGACAAGCCTACACTGCCTACATGCTTCGGAGGCTCACAGACAGCATTGATGTAACTCAAACATTAATTATATCTCCTACAGGAAAGGCTACTATCCATGCAAATATGCAGCCTGCGGAGTAATTAAATGAATACTAAGAAAGCAATTTTGTCAGCTTTAGCAGTTTTTGTGTGCGCATCTATTCAAGCGCAATCGCTAAAATTCAACCCCAATAAAGAAAGCGAAGTAAAACTTTCGTGGAACGGATCAAGCCTGAATGTAAACGTGAAAAATAATGGCCACCACAAAATAAATGACTTTATTTTTGAGGCAGACAAGAAACTACATATAAAACTTGATGACTTCAATTTTGATGGATTGGAGGATTTTGCTGTTTGGCACACTGACGACGGAATGGGCACTTACACGATCTTTAGAGTCTTTGTTTACGACGCTAAAAAAGGAGAGTTCACAGAGAACTTCCCTAGCTGCGGTGATGAGTTCATCAACCTCATCATTGATAAAAAGAATAAAAGCCTAAACAGCACCTATTATGAAGACAACATCCCAAAGCAGTGCGTTACTACGCTTCCGGCGAAAGCGGCCAATCGCTAATCAGTACTTACCCGTATCACAAGGAACACTTCACCCGTAGCAAGACGCCTATCTGCAACGCGCACAGCTCAACCGAGCCGAAGTGCTCCAGCGCGAAATCACCGAGCTGGAGCGCCAGGGCTTCACCCCCGATGTGGAAGAGCGCCTGGGCGGCCTCAAGCCGGAGGACATCGCCGAACTCGGCAAGCCGAAAGACGACGAAGGCGAAGACGAAGACGCCAAACCCTACGCCCTCAAGGACCTGCCCGGACTCAAAATGGTGATCGCTACACTCACCGCCTGCAACCCCGAACCCGGCAGCCCCCTGGTCGAAGGCGAACAGGCGTACTCCCGGGATATCTACGTGCACTCGAAACTGCTGGTGGTGGACGATGTGTTCAGCCTGCTCAGTTCGGCGAATATCAATACGCGCAGTATGCACACCGACTCGGAACTGGGGCTGGCTGCGCCGGATGCGGAGTTGGCGAAGAACTGGCGAGATGAGTTGTGGAACCTTCACCTCCACGTCCCCCTAGAGGCTGTTACAGCCAAGCTGGTTGCGCTTGCGCGCCACGCGTTATGCCTGGTACGCACAAAAAAAGGCGGCTACCCGTAGGTAGCCGCCTTTTTCATCCCTGCCGGTACCGCTTATTCCGCCAGTTTGTAGGCAATGATGTAGTCGCCCATCTTGGTACCCAGGGAGCCGTGGCCGCCCACGACCACCAGCACATACTGCTTGCCATCCTTGCCGGTGTAGCTCATCGGCGTGGCCTGGCCGCCCGCTGGCAGGCGGGATTTCCACAGTTCCTTGCCGTTTTTCACGTCATAGGCGCGGATGTACTGGTCCAGGGTGCCGCTGAGGAAGCCCACGCCACCGCCGGTGACCATGGAGCCGCCCATGCTCGGTACGCCGATTGGCAGGCCGATGGGGATCGGCGAGCTGTCGCGGCTGGTGCCGTTCTTGTGCTTCCACACCACTTTGTTGGTGGTCAGGTCGATACCGGCCACGTAGCCCCAGGCCGGGGCCTGGCAAGGTACGCCCAGAGGCGACATGAACGGGTGCATGATCACCGCGTAAGGCGCGCCGGTGTTGGGTTGCACGCCCGAGGTTTCGCTTTCGCGCTTGCTGTCGGCGGCGACTTCGGCGCGCGGCACCAGCTTGGAAACGAAAGCCATGTAGTTCGGGCTGGTGAACAGCAACTGACGGACCGGGTCCAGCGAGACGCTGCCCCAGTTGAACACGCCGACGTTGCCCGGGTAGATCAGGCTGCCCTGCACCGACGGCGGGGTGTACTGGCCGTCGTAGCGCAGTTGCTTGAACTGGATGCGGCACAGCATCTGGTCGAACGGCGTGGCGCCCCACATGGCTTTTTCATCCAGAGGCGGGTTCAGCAGGTTCAGGTCCGAGCGAGCCTGGGTCGGGGCGGTGTGGTCGCCTTCGACTGCGCCGGTGGGGGCCGGTACTTCACGGATCGGCACGATCGGGGTGCCGTCGCGACGGTCCAGTACGTACAGGCTGCCTTGCTTGGTCGGCTGGATCAGCGCCGGCTTGACGCCGTCCGCGGTCTTCATGTCGAGCAGGGTCGGCTGGCTGCCCACGTCCATGTCCCACAGGTCGTGGTGGGTGAACTGGTAGTTCCAGCGCAGCTTGCCGGTGTCGATGTCCAGGGCCACGGTGCCGGCGCTGAACTTCTCGGCGCCCGCGCTGCGGTTGCCGCCCCATTGGTCAGGCATCTGGTTGCCCAGTGGCAGGTAGACCATGCCCAGCTTCTCGTCGACGCTGGCCAGGGACCACATGTTCGGCGAGTTGCGGGTGTAGGTCTGGCCTTCCGGCAGCGGAGCGGTTTCGTCGGGGTTGCCCGAATCCCAGTTCCACACCAGGTGACCGTCGTGCACGTCGAAGGCGCGAATCACGCCGGACGGCTCGTTGGTCGATTCGTTGTCGGTGACGTGGCCGCCGATGATCACCAGGTTACGGGTGATGGCCGCCGGCGAGGTGGAGTAGTAGCCACCCGGGGTGAACGGGCCGATACCGGCCTTGAGGTCCACGGCGCCCTTGTTGCCGAAGTCTTCACAGACCTTGCCGGTGTCGGCGTTGATGGCGATCAGGCGCGCATCGGCGGTAGGCAGGAACAGGCGGCGCGGGCAGCTGGCGGCGATGGCCTGGCCCGCAGGGGACAGGGTGGCCGGCTGGCTGATGGCGTCGCTGTTCTTGAAGTTGGCTTCGTCGTAGTACGACACGCCACGGCAGGTCATGTGCGCCCAGCCGCGGAAATCATCGCCGTTGGGGCCCTGGATCTGCGGGTCGAAGCGCCAGATTTCCTTGCCGGTATCCGGGTCCAGTGCCAGCACCTTGCTGTGGGCGGTGCAGGCATAGAGCATGCCGTTGACCTTCAGCGGGGTGTTCTGGTTGGTGATCTCCACCGGGTCCTTGGCGGTCGGCATGTCGCCGGTGCGGATGCGCCAGGCTTCCTGCAGCTTGCCGATGTTGCCCGGGGTGATCTGCTTCAGCGGCGAGTAGCGGTCACCGAACTCGGTGCGGCCGTAGGCCTGCCATTCACCCTCGGGCATGGCCGGGGCGGTGCTGGCCATGTCGGTGCTGTCGCGACCCAGGTCGCCGGAGATTTCCCCAGGGTTGGTGAACTGGCTGCCAATGGCGGCGCCACCGGCCAGGACTACGGCCACGCTCAGGGCGGCGGTGCCGAGCGGGGCCGGGCCATCGCGCAGCAACGGGCGGCGGAACCAGGGCAGCAGCAGGACCACGCCGAGGGCGAACCACAGCGACAGGCGTGGCACCAGTTGCCACCAGTCCAGGCCGATTTCCCACAGCGACCAGACGGTACTGGCGAACAGCACCAGGGCGTAAAGGCCCAGCGCCGCGCGTTTGCCGGCCAGCAGCAAGAGGCCGGTCAGCGTCAGGCCGATACCGGCCAGGACGTAGTACAGCGAGCCGCCGAGCATGCTCAGCTTGATCCCCCCGGCCAGCAAGGCCAGGCCCATTAGCAGCAGCAAGATCCCGAGCAGGCTTGGCAGCCAGCGGCTCGGACTTGAAGCACCCTCAGTGCTCATAGTGTGGTTCTCCGTGACGTTAAGAGTGGACCCGCGCTTGTTCACTGTAGATGACGATCAGGCGCGGGCTTGGTTCAGCTGAAAACTGTGAATGGCTTGGTTTTGTGTCGGGGGCCTTAGAACGAACTCTGGATCTTGATCCCGCCGATCAGCGCGTCGTCCACCTGGCTTACGCCACCGGGATGGCGGATGTATTGCAGGTTGGGGCGCACGGTCAGCCAGTTGGCCAGGTGCACGCCGTAGTACAGCTCGGCGCTGTATTCGGTGTCCTGGGGCGGCAGGTAGCCGGGGTTGTCGTAGTCGTAGATCGCGCGGGCCTGGTTGCTGGCCTGGGCGTTCTTGCGGTACGCCGGGTTGACGTGGACCCGGGCCAGGGCAAAGCCGATGTCGTCCTTGGCCCGGGCATCGAACAGGCCCTTGTAGACCAGGCCGGCCTGGACGTAGTTGTCGATGGCGTTGGTCTTCTTGTCATGGGCGGTGACGTTGGCGAACAGGCTCAGGCCGCGGGAGTGGTCGCTGGCCACGCTGGTGACTTGCTGTTGCGCGCCGAACCACAGGCCGTGCTTGCTCGAACTGCTGCGATAGGCTTCGCCGCTCAGGGCCGCGCTCTGGCCGTTGCCGTCCTTGTACACGTCGCTGGCCTTGGCGCTGCTGTAATAGTAGCCGGCGCGGTACTCACCGGCCAGGCCGTTGAGTTTGGGTGTCCACACCAGTTCCACCGGCAACAGGGTGCCCTGAGTGCCGCTGCCGCTGAGCTTGAAGCCGTTGTCGCGGTCCAGGTTCGACGGGTTTTGCTCATAGGCGCCGATCTGCGCGTAGACCTCCGGCGTCAGGTGGTATTTGACCCGCAGGGCCCACTGGCTGACCGGCCAGTTGTACCAGACGCTGCCGGCCCAGTTGCCCACCTGGGAGCCGCAGAACGCCAGGTTCTGGAAGTCGCAGGGGAAGCTGTTGAAGTCTTCGCCCTGGCCGAAGCGGCCGGCCTTGATGTCGAGCTTCTGGTCGAAGAATTTCTGCTGGTACCACATCTGGGTCAGGCGCCAGGTCTGGCCGCGGCCCCAGACTTCCTGGGCCGAGGTGAAGCCGCCGACCCGTGGGTCGTTGATCCGGTCGTTGCTGATGTTGTCGCCGTCGCGCTTGGTCACGGTCAGTTGGAACTCGGCGTCATCCCAGCCGAGGATCTTCTGCAGGTCCAGGTGGCTGCCGAAGGCGAACTGGTCGCTGTAGCGCGCGGTGCGGTCATGGTCGTAGCCACCGTGCAGGTTCGACCCCATCTCGCCGACGTAGTCGACCTTGAAGTCGTAGCCCTTGTTCGCCAGTTCCGTGCGGGTGCCGTTCCAGTCGCCAAGCATCCAGGGCGAGTCGCTGTCGAAGGCCGGGGCGGCCTGGGCGCAGGCGGCAAACCCCAGGGCGCCGAGCAGGCTCAGGGTCTTGGGCAGGGCAACGGGAGTCAGGACAGCGCTGTCTTTTAAGCGCTGAAAAACGGGCATAGGCATTCGAGTCAGGTCTTTTTTCTAGGAATAGGCAGAAGCAAGGGCGCGGCACGTGGCATCGATACAGGTTGATCGAGGACGGCAGGCCGCTGATTTCAAAAGGAAAGATGAAGCGTTTCAGCTTCAGGGTGCGAAGGATAAAGCGCCCTCTCATCAAGAGAAAGCGCTTTTATTGACATGAACCCTTTCGGATTCGGTAACAGTCACCGGGCCCGGGCAGGTTCAGCGCGGCGCGGTGGCCGCGGCGAGGGATTGTTTCTGTCGGGTGTAGCTCAGGGCGAAGTGCGCCACCAGGCCGAAGATCAACCCCCAGAACGCCGCGGCCAGACCGAGGAAGCTCATGCCCGAGGCGGTGACCAGGAAGGTGATCAGCGCCGCCTCACGCTGTTTCTCATCGGCCATGGCGCCGCTGAGCCCGGCGCTGATGGCGCCGAACAGGGCCAGGCCGGCCAGGGCCGCGATCAGTTCCTTGGGCAGGGCAGCGAACACCGAGGCGAGGGTCGCGCCGAAAATCCCCATGAGGATGTAGAACAGGCCGCAGGCGATCCCGGCGATGTAGCGTTTGTTCGGGTCTTCGTGGGCTTCGCGACCGGTGCAGATGGCGGCGGTGATGGCGGCGAGGTTGATGCCATGGGAGCCGAAGGGCGCCAGCAGCGCCGAGGTGATGGCGGTCCAGGACACGATCGAGCGCGCCGGGGTGGTGTAGCCGGCGCTGCGCATCACCGCCATGCCCGGCACGTATTGCCCGGTCAGGGTCACCAGGGCCAGGGGCAGGCCGATGTTGACGATGGCGTGCCAGTTCCACTCGGGGGCGATGAAGATCGGTTCGGCCAGCGCCAGGGTGATGGAGCCGCCATTGAACTCGCCAAGGCCGGCGGCCACCGCGCAGCCCACCAGCAGCACCGCGAGGATCGCGTAGCGTGGCGAGAAGCGTTTGCCCAGCAGATAGGCGGCGATCATCGCCAGCACCAGGGCCGGTTGCAGGGTGACCGAAGTGAACAGCCCGGCGCCGAAGCGGAACAGGATGCCCGCCAGCATGGCCGCGGCAATGGCCTTGGGCAGGCGGCTCATGAGCTTGTCGAAGGCCCCGGACAGCCCGAGCGCGGCGATGATCAGCGAGGCCACGATATAGGCGCCGATGGCCTGGGGCAGCGACACCGTGGGCAGCATCGATACCAGCAGCGCCGCGCCGGGCGTGGACCAGGCGGTGATCACCGGCACTTTCAGGCGCCAGCTCAGCAGCAGGCCGGTGAGGCCGCTGCCGATGGAGATGGCCCAGATCCAGGACGACACCTGGTCACTGGGCATATGGGCTTCGCGGGCGGCCTGGAACACGATGATCAAGGGGCCAGCGTAGGAAATGATCACGGCGATCAGGCCGGCGATCACGGCGGAGAGGGACAGGTCCTTGCTGAGACTGTGCATGGCATCTCGACTGGGCATGGGGTGGAAGGAGTTGAGTCGATTGAGTTGGCGCTGGTTGAGTGTATTTCAATAAATTGAATCGATTCAATTGGTTCTCGGCGTGGTTTCCGCCAAATCGACTGTGATCAGTAGTTAAGTTAATGATTTATAAGTGTTTATTTGATATGAAAAACTTTATCAGCGTTTTCTAAGCGGCGGATCGCGCTATGAATCGAATCAATTTGTCGAATGAGTCGATGCTAAGAGTCGATGCGCGCCTGTGATATGCTCCGGTCCACCTCAACGCAACCGATGGTCATCAGCCTCCATGTGGGTTCCTCAGTTAAGCGAGTTCAATCAACCGGTCTACCTGTCCATTGCCGATGCCCTGGCGCGGGATATCGGCAGCGGCTTGTTGAATGACGGTGATCGTCTGCCGACCCTGCGCGAGCTGGCGGTGATCCTCAATGTCACCCCCGGCACCATCAGCCGTGCCTACAGCGAAGCCCAGCGGCGCGGGCTGGTGCAAGGTGAAGTCGGGCGTGGCACCTACGTGCTGGCGCAGCCGCCGCTGGGGTTGCCGGAAGGCTCCAGCGCGCCTTCGCTGTCCCTGGGCCAGTCCGAAGTCCTGGACCTGTCGATCATCAAGCCCTACAGCGAAACCCTGGAGTACTGGTTGCGCGGCGCCCTGGTGGGCATGGCCCACAGCAGCGACTTCGGCCGGGCCCTGGACTACGCCCCCGACGGTGGCCACCCGGCCCATCGCGAAGCCGGTGCCCAGTGGTTGCGCCACTCCTTGTCCGAGGTCCATTGGCAACAGGTGGTGCTGACGGCCGGCGCCCAGCACGGCCTGATGGTGGCCATCAGCGCCTTGAGCAATGCCGGTGATCTGCTGCTCTGCGAGTCGCTGACCTACCCGGGCATCATTTCCGTGGCCCATGGCCTGGAGCGGCGCCTGCGGGGCGTGGCGATGGACGAAGAGGGGATGCTGCCCGAAGCCCTGCGCGAGCAGTGCCTGCGGGAAAAACCGGCGCTGCTGGTGTGCGTCGCCAGTTGCCAGAACCCCACCACGGCGATCATGTCGCCCCAGCGCCGGGCGCAGATTGCGGCGATTGCCGAAGAGTTCGACTTTTTGATCATCGACGATGATATCTACGGCTTTCTGGCCACCGATCCGTCGATCAAGCCGCTGTCGAGCTACGCGCCGCAGCGTTCGGTGTACCTCACCAGCCTGTCCAAGGCGATCATGCCGGCGTTGCGCGTGGGTTATCTCTACAGCCCGCCGAAGCTGCTGTCGCGCCTGAGCTCGATGGTCCGCAGCAGTGTGTGGATGCCGTCGCCGCTGACCGCGCAATTGGCCAGCAACGTGATTGTCGAGGGCTTGGATCGCAAGCTGGTGCAGACCCAGCGCAGCGAAGCGGCGGTGCGCCAAGCGATTGCCCGGGAAGTGTTTGCCGGCTTGGAGATCCGGACCCAGCCCCACAGCTATCACCTGTGGCTGACCTTGCCGGAGCCGTGGACGGGCGATGAGTTCGCCACCCTGGCCCGGGCCAATGGGGTGCTGGTGATGAGCGGCAACCAGTTCCAGGTGGAACGCGGCGTCAGCTCACGTTGTGTGCGGGTGGTGCTGATGTCGCCCACCACCCGCGACGAGTTGCGTTTTGCCCTGACTCAGCTGGCCAGCCTGATCGAGGCCGATCCGCGGCGTTATCGCTGAGCCCTTCGCCGGCAAGCCGGCTCCTACTCGGATCTGTAGGAGCCGGCTTGCCGGCGAACAGGGCCTTAGAAGGTAGTACGCAAGCCCACTTCCACACTGCGCCCGGCGGTCGGGGCGATATCCCGCAGGATCGAGCTGGCGTAGCGCACGGTCTGGTTGGTCAGGTTCTCGCCCTTGACGAAGGCCAGCCACTGGCTATGGCCGATATCGAAGCGATAACCGGCACTGGCGCCAAAGGTGGTGTAGCCATCGGTGCCGCTTTCGTGGTCCGGCACCCGGCCCTGGCTGGCGGCATGTTGCACATCCAGGCGTGCCTGCCAGCGGTCCAGTTCCCACAGCAGGCCGCTGTTCAGGCGCAATGGAGCAATGCGCGGCAGGTCCTGGCCGTTGTCGAGGTTCTTGGCCCGGGTGTAGTCGCCGGACAGTTCCAGGGCGAACTTGCCGTAGGCGCTTTCCCCCAGGCTCCAGCGATCCTGGGCCTCGATCCCGGCAAAACGTGCCCGTACCCCGGAATAGGCGTATTCCGGCAGGCCGCCGGCCTCTTCTTCGCCTTCATCGTTCAGGGTGCGCCCCGTGCCCAGCAGGCCGATGTAGTTGGAGAAGTGGCTGTAGAACACCCCGACGCTGCCTTTGTGGATGCCGTTGTCGAAGCGCAGGGCCAGGTCGCTGGACACGGCCTTTTCCTTGGACAGCTTGGCGTTGCCCAGCTCATAGGTGCCGGTGGCGACGTGGGCGCCGTTGGCATACAGCTCGTAGAAGGTCGGGGCGCGTTCGGTGTAGCCCAGGGTCGCGGCCAGGGACCAGACCGGGGTCAGGGTGTAGACCGCACCCGAGGACAGGCTGCCGGCGGTGAAGCGGCTGGACTTGTCGGCCTGGGCGAAGCGTTGGTTGCCTTTGCTGTCCGGGTCCACGGTGGTGTGTTCCAGGCGCCCGCCTAGGCTCAGGCGCAGGCGCTCGGTGGCTTGCAGTTCTTCGAGGATGAACAGCGCGCCGCTGTTGGTATCGGTCTGCGGGACGAAGGCTTCTTCGCCCAGGGCGGAGAATTCGTTGCGATTGACCTGGGCGCCGATCACCCCTTCCAGTGGGCCCAGCGGCTGGTGCCGGGCCTCGACCCGGGCTTCGTAGCCCTTGTTCTTGAAGGTGGTGCCGGTTTCGCCACCCTCGATCTCGCGGTGTTGGTAGTCGGTGTAGCCGGCGTTGAACTTGAGCGAACTGAACGGCCCCTGCAGGTTGCGCAGTTCCGAAGCGAAGGCGTAGTGGTCCTGCTTCATGCGGATACGCACGTCGTCTTCGGCGGGGGAGCCGTAGTTGGCGTCGTAGTTGCTGTAGGACAGACCGGCATAACCGTCGTCCCAGGTGTAGGAACCGCCGATGGCGCCGCCGTCCTGGCGCCCGTCGCTGTTGCCCAGGCGGCCTTTCTTGCCATCGCCATCTTCGCTTTCCGGGGCGTGGCGGCTGCGGGCGTAGCCGGGAATCTTCAGGTCGTTGAACTGCCGCGAGTTGGCGTCCAGGTGCAGGGCGAAAGTGCCGTCGCCGGCCTCCAGTTTGCCGGCGCTGCTGCGGGTGGTGTCGGCGCCGCCGTAGCGCAACTCGCCGGCGCCGTGAATCCCTTCGATGGCTTCGGTGGGAATCCGGTTGTCGAAGCTGTTGATCACCCCGCCAATGGCGTTGCCGCCGTACAGCAGGGCCGCCGGGCCGCGAACGATTTCAATGCGCTCGACGTTCACCGGGTCCAGGGGCACCGCGTGGTCGTAGGACAGCGACGAAGCATCCAGGGCACCGACGCCGTTCTGCAGGATGCGGATGCGGTCGCCATCCAGGCCGCGGATCACCGGGCGGCTGGCGCCGGGGCCGAAGTAGGACGAAGACACACCCGGCTGTTTGTTCAGGGTTTCACCGAGGCTGCCTTTCTGTTGCAGGGTCAATTGGTCGCCTTCCAGCACGGTGGTGGGCGCGGCCAGTTCGCTGCTGCCCAGGGGGTTGGCGGTGATGACCTGCGGGGGCAGTTCCACGGCATGGGCCTGGGAGGCGAGCAGCAGTGCGGCGGACAGGGGCGACAAGCGCCACAGTAAAGAGCGAGAAGGGCGTGGGATTGAGAGGGACATCGGTCATTCCTTGGCAAGCAGGGCGCAGCGCGCTTTGAGTCAGAAAACAGGCGGGACACGGGGGTGCCCTGGGTGGGGTTCAGGGTCTGTTTATTGATACAATATAACATCTCTTTTATTTCAAAAAGCCAGGAACTTTTGCCTTTTCATGCGCAATCGCTGCGCTTGCCTGCGGCGTCTACAGTTAAAACAGCGCGCTGGCGCGGGCGCATGCCCTCGGCTAAGGTGCGCGGCTTTCCCTCTTTTCTTCCCGCAAAGGCCTGGCATGACCGACACCCAAACCGACCCGCTGCATGGCGTGACCCTGGAACAGATCCTCAAGGCGCTGGTGGAACACTACGAATGGTCGGGGCTGGCCGAGCGCATCGATATCCGCTGCTTCAAGAGCGATCCGAGCATCAAGTCGAGCCTGACCTTCCTGCGCAAGACGCCCTGGGCGCGGGAGAAGGTCGAGAAGCTCTACGTCAAGTTGCAACGCACCAAGCGCCCGCTTTAAGGAGCCGTATGGCTGGCTTCTCGCTGCGGGGGCTGTTCACTCGGCGCGGCCTGATTGCCGTGGCGGCGATCCTTGGCTGGTTCGGGCTGAGCGTCCAGCTGTACCTGATCCTGCTGCTGCGCTGGGAGGTGGGCGCCAGTCTGTTGGGCGGCCTGGTGAATTTCTTCAGCTTCTTTACCGTGCTCAGCAACACCCTGGTGGCCAGTGTGCTGACCTGCGCCCTGAACCTGCGGATATCCCGAGGGCAGGCGTTCATGCTCAGGCCCGCGGTCAGTGGCGCGGTGGCGGCGAGCATTGCGGTGGTGGGCTTGGCCTACAGCCTGTTGCTGCGTCACCTGTGGCATCCCCAGGGCTGGCAATGGCTGGCCGATGAGCTGCTGCACGATGTGATGCCGCTGCTGTTTTTGCTCTATTGGTGGTGTTGCGTGCCCAAGGGCGGGCTGCGACTCAAGCACATCGGTCTGTGGATGCTCTACCCGGTGCTGTATTTCGCCTACCTGCTCTTGCGCGGGAATCTGCTGGGGCTGTACCCCTATCCCTTCATTGCCGTGGACAAGCTGGGGTATCCCCAGGTGTTGCTCAATGCCCTGGGGATATTGGCCGGATTCGTTGGGGTGTCCCTGCTGTTGCTGGGCCTGGACCGCTGGCTGGGCAGGCGCCAATCCCGGCCTCTGTAGGAGCCGGCTTGCCGGCGAAAGGGCACTTGAGATCGTTTTCGCTGGCAAGCCAGCGCCTCCGGTCAGGCGGGGTTATTCCGCTTCGCTGCTGTCCAGGCGCCAGTAACCGGCGGCCTTGACGAATTCGTCGTTGAGCCGGTGTTCATCCAGCAAGATTCGACGAACCTGGCGCGACACTTTGCTCTCGGTGGCCACCCAGGCGTACAGCTTGCCTTCGGGCATCTGCAACTGGCGCACGGTGCTGAGCAGATCCTGCCCGCCACCGTCGCGTTCGACCCAGATCACCTGCACCTCGGCGGCGCTGTCCAGGGCCTGACGTTCGGCGGCGTCCTGCACCTCGATCACCGCCAGCACCTGGCGCCCGGCCGGCAGTTCTTCCAGGCGCCGAGCAATGGCCGGCAAGGCGGTTTCGTCGCCGATCAGCAAGTAACTGTCGAAGATGTCCGGCACGATCATCGAGCCCCGGGGGCCGCCGATGTGCAGGAACTGCCCCGGCCGCGCCTGTTCGGCCCAGGTCGAGGCCGGGCCGTCACCGTGGAGCACGAAGTCGATGTCCAGTTCACCCAACTCCAGGTCATAGCGGCGTGGGGTGTAGTCGCGCATGGCCGGTATCGGGCCGCTGTCCTTGCCCGGGCCCAGCACCAGGGTTTCCAGGGCGGCTTGCTGTTCGGCGTTCTGCGGGAACAGCAGCTTCACATGGTCGTCGCTGCCCAGGCTGATGAAGCCGGCCAGCTCGGGCCCGCCGAGGGTGATGCGGCGCATGCGCGGGGTCAGGTCGACAACGCGCAGGACCTCCAGGCGCCGGCGCTTGATCTCGTGCATGACCCGATGGATGGACAGTTCTGGGCGGGCAGTCATTGGCTTTTCTCCGGGGCAGGGTGGCTCACAGGACCATCGACAATGGCCTTGGCGGTGTTGTTCAGCAGGTCGCGCACCCGGAGGATTTCTTCCGGGCTCCAGCGGCCGTGGTGCATTTGCAGGGCGTGGCGCAGGTTGTGCACCGCCTCGTGGATTTCCGCGGGGCGATCATGCCCGCGCAGGGAACGCTTGCTGACTTCGATGCGCATGCGCACGCCGTCCAGGGCGATGGCTTGCTCCTGTAAGGACAGACGTCCGGCGTCGGTCACGCTGTAGCGCTTTTTGCCGCCTTCGGCATCGCCCTGGATCATTTCGCTTTCTTCGAGAAAGGTCAGGGTCGGGTAGATCACCCCGGGACTGGGGCTGTAGGCGCCATCGAACATGCTTTCGATCTGGCGGATCAGGTCGTAGCCGTGGCACGGCTGCTCGGCGATCAGTGCCAACAGCAGCAGTTTCAGGTCGCCGGGGGCGAAGACCCGGGGCCCGCGGCCTCCGCGCTCGCGGCCGGGACGACGTTCGAAAATCTCATGGCTGTCCCCGTGTTCGCGATGGGGAGGGTGGTGACGCTCGCTCATTTTCTCTTTCTCCGTTTCGATTTAGACATAACTTAAGATATATCTTAAGTGGCGCGCAAGTATTTCTGCTCGCGACGCAGCGGCCGTTTGTCGGGGAGGAAGGAGTGAACAGCGGGTCCGGATTCAGCGTTGGGCGAGGCTGCCCTGGCACTGGGTACTGCTGCCCGGCTGCAGGTACGGCATGAGGATCGGCGCCATGCCCTTGAGCACCTGCACCGGCAAGGCCGAGGTGAACTTGAAGGCTTGTGCCGAGGCGCCCGGCACGTAGGCGGTGAGGGTGCCGAAGTGGTGCTCGCCGATATAGAACACGAAGGTCGCGGTGCGGTTGATGGACTTGGAGCTCAGCACCCGGCCGCCGGCGCCGATGGCTTCGATGCGGTTGTCGCCGGTGCCGGTCTTGCCACCCATGGCCAGCGGCGTGCCATCCGCCAGTTTGAAGCTGCCGGACACCCGTTTCGCGGTGCCGGCATCCACCACCTGGGACAGGGCGCCGCGCAGGGCCGTGGCGACTTCCGACGGCATGACCCGCTTGCCCTTGCCCGGGTCATTGCTCAGGCGGGTTTCGTAGGGCGTGCCGGCGGCGAAGTGCAGGCTGTCAATGCGCAGGGTCGGCAGGCGCACGCCGTCGTTGAGGATGGTGCCCACCAGTTCCGCCAGGGCCGCCGGGCGGTCGCCGGAGCTGCCGATGGCGGTGGCCAGGGACGGCACCAGATGGTCGAACGGATAACCGACGCTCTGCCAGCGCTGGTGAATATCCAGAAACGCTTCGACCTCCAGCATGGTGCGGATGCGGCTGTCCCGGGCGCTGCGATGGCGACTCTTGAACAGCCAGCTGTACACCTCCTGGCGCTCGAATTCGCTGGCCTTGACGATCTGGCTGAAGTTCGCGTCGGGGTTGTTCATCAGGTAACCCAGCAGCCACAGGTCCAGAGGATGGACTTTGGCGATGTAGCCCTGGTCCGGCAGGTCGTAGGCCCCCGGGCCGTAGCTGGCGTAGAGCTTGTCCAGGCGTTCATCGGTGAGTTTTTCACTGGTCTTGGCGTTCTTCATGTGGGCCCGGACAAAGCGCTTGAAGCTTTCCTGGCTGGCGTCCGGCAGCAGGTAGCGGTGCACGGCGGCGAGGCGGATCGCCGTCGGGTGCATGCCATCGAGAAAGGTATCCAGGCGCGATTGGGTGTCCTTGTTGCGGTACTTTTTCCAGAATCGCAGCAGGAAAGAGGTGCCCTCACGGTCGGCAAAGCGTGCCAGGTACTCCTGGCGCCGCGGGTTGGCGTCGTCGCTGAGCAGTTCGGCGCTGGCGCTGTCGCCGCCGTAGGTGCTGTAGCGCACCAGATCGCGCATCAGGCGGATGAACGGCAGGTTGATGGATTCGCGCAGGGCATCGCGCAGGGTCGGGCTGCGGCCGTTGTCCTCGTTGCGGAAGTTGTGGAAGTGATGCACCCCGCCGCCGGTGAAGAAGGCTTCGCCGGGGCTGGCGGAGTAGGTGCGGTCCAGGGCTGCGTCGAGCATCTTCGGCAGGCTGCGGTCGCTGTTCTGCAGCAGGTAGTCGAGGGCCCAGCGGCTCAGCCGGTCCTGGTCGTTGACCGCAACCTTCCTCAATTCGGCCGGGGTTTTTCCGGCGTGCTTGTCGTGCAGCTCGGCGATGATCTGCAGGTAAGTGGTCAGCACCCGCAGCTTGGCGGTGGAGCCCAGTTCCAGCTTGCTGCCTTCGTTGATGTCGAACGGCTGGTCGGTGCTGTCGGTCTGCACTCGTACCCGCGAGCCGTCCGGGGTCAGCTCGAACAGGGTGAAGCTGTAGCGCACCTGGGTGGTGCTGGTGGGCGTCAAAAGGCGCTCGCCGAGCACGCCGATCTCTGCGGCGAAGGCCGGGTCGGCCAGGTGCTTGAGGTACTCGGTGGCCTGGCGTTGCAGGTCGCTTTGCAGGGTACTGGTGGCGGACAGGTCGAGGCGGTCCAGATCGTACAGAGGCCGGTTGAGCAGCGCCGCCAGGCGGCTGCGGGCCACGCTGATGCCTTTGTTGGTTTCGATCGGCTGGATCGTCGGCTGTTGCTGCCAGTCGCGGTAGCTGACCTTGCTGGCCAGGGCGGCGGCACTCAGGGCGGGGTCGATGACCTCGTTCTGGGCCAGCAGGCGGATATGGCTCTCGGTCAGTTCCGCCAGCTCTGCGCGACCCTTGGCCAGGTAATGGGAAGGGCGGCGTTGCGCGATCATCAGCGACAGCACCTGGCGCAGGGCCAGCCCGCGTTGGGCCAGGCTTTGCGCATCGTTGGCGGTGCTGCTCAACGCCCGATTGACCTGATCGAAATCGGCGCCGTACCAGACCCGCAATCCTTCGGCCATGCCATGCACCTCACCGTGGCCGGGCACCGCCGACAGCGGCACGCTGTTGAGGTAATCGCGGACGATCCGGCGCCGGGCTTCCAGGGTTTGCGGGCCATCCTGATAGGCGCGCACGCTGGCGGAAATCATCTGCCGGATCTTCTCGCCCCCGGACAGCGTCAGGCCATCGGGGGAGTGGCGGTATTTTTCCAACTGAGTGGCCAGGGTGCTGCCGCCGGCGGTCTGTCCCGGCAGGTGCATGAGCTTGGCCACCTGGGACCAGGCGGCCTTGGCGAAGCGTGGCCAGTCCACCGCCGGATTGGCCTGGGCCAGCTTGGGATCGAGCAGGTCGCGGTTCTCGATGAACAGCAGGCTGCGCACCATCAGCGGGGGAATGCTGGCGAAACTGGCATACAGCTGTTGCGGATAATCGAACCGGTACAAGGGCGCGGCGCGGCAATCGATGATGGACAGCCCGGCCTGGATCTTTTCGGTGTAGGGCACGAAAAAGCCATTTTTGCTGTAGTCCATCAACGCTGCGGAAAACCGCGTCTGCGCGTCGATCTGGTAGCCGCGCTTGAGCAGGCGCGGCAGGAATTCCCCCAGGGCGCTGTAGCCCAGGCGGCGGTCGAAGGGGCCGGCGCCAGGATAGAGCACGGCGTCGCTGGGCCCGGGTTGCAGGGAATAGCTCAAGTCGTTGGCCAGCTTGCTGAACTCCCGGGCCTGGAGCTTGGAGGTGCGCATCTCCCGGGACGCGGCCACCCCCAGGGCAATCAGAGCCATCAGCAGCAACAACCAGAACAGGCGCCAGGCATAGCGGCGCGCTCGGGGCTTTTTGGGTAAAGGCGCTTCGTCCTCGCTGTGGCCTGGCACTGCGGTATTACGCGAATCGGTCTGCCACAGAGCGCCCATAGTCGATTGATCCATTCACGCAGATTGATCGGACTTGCCTGAAGCTTAGTCGGTGGTGGCCATGGGTGAGGAAATTGTGAAAGCGACTCGCCCGCGCTGCAGTGGCGAGGGAGCTTGCTCCCGTCCGGCTGCGCCGCAGCCGCGGAACCTGAGCATGTGTTCCGGCAGGGAGATCATGCTGGCCGGCTTCAGGGCCGCTGCGCGGCCCAGCGGGAGCAAGCTCCCTCGCCACAGGGGAGAGCCTTTGCATAGGTAAATACGCCCTAGGTAGGGGCATGACGATGCACCAGGGCTGTGCAATACTCCGGCCCCTTTCGGAATGAGGTATTGAGGCAAAAAGCAGGTAATGCTTCTTTGTGAAAGCGCTTTTTGCCGAGATTTCTCTCTGAATTTAGCTACTTATAGAGTGAAAAGCCCTGTCGGGAGCTTTTTATACTGCGCACCCCGCTGATCTGGCAGGTCTTGTCCTACCAGACGCACCGTCCCACAAGGCCGGTGCGGTTGAGCAAGCCGTGGCTATCCGCGATGGCTTCGCAGACTCGGTGGTTCAATCCAATAACAAAATGAGGTTGTATCTCTATGTCAGTTGGCAACCAACTGCCCCACGGCGAGTCCGCTCAGGGCGGTCCGCTGAAACGCGAACTGGGTGAACGGCATATTCGCTTGATGGCCCTGGGCGCCTGCATTGGTGTCGGCCTGTTCCTGGGCTCGGCCAAGGCCATCGAAATGGCCGGCCCGGCCATCATGCTGTCCTACATCATCGGCGGCCTGGCGATTCTGGTGATCATGCGCGCCCTCGGCGAGATGGCGGTGCACAACCCGGTGGCCGGCTCCTTCAGCCGCTACGCACAAGACTACCTGGGCCCGTTGGCGGGTTTTCTGACCGGCTGGAACTACTGGTTCTTGTGGCTGGTGACCTGTGTCGCGGAAATCACCGCGGTGGCGGTGTACATGGGCATCTGGTTCCCCGATGTACCGCGCTGGATCTGGGCCCTGGCGGCCCTGGTGAGCATGGGCTCGATCAACCTGATCGCGGTCAAGGCCTTCGGTGAGTTCGAGTTCTGGTTCGCCCTGATCAAGATCGTCACCATCATCGCCATGGTCATCGGCGGCGTCGGCATCATTGCCTTCGGCTTCGGCAACGACGGCGTGGCCCTGGGCATCTCCAACCTGTGGACCCACGGCGGCTTCATGCCCAATGGCGTGACCGGCGTGCTGATGTCGCTGCAGATGGTGATGTTCGCCTACCTGGGCGTAGAGATGATCGGCCTCACCGCCGGCGAAGCGCGCAACCCGCAAAAGACCATTCCCAACGCCATCGGCTCGGTGTTCTGGCGCATCCTGCTGTTCTACGTGGGCGCGCTGTTCGTGATCCTGTCGATCTACCCGTGGAACGAGATCGGTACCCAGGGCAGCCCGTTCGTGATGACCTTCGAGCGCCTGGGGATCAAGACCGCTGCTGGCATCATCAACTTCGTGGTGATTACCGCCGCGCTGTCGTCCTGCAACGGCGGCATCTTCAGCACCGGGCGCATGCTCTACAGCCTGGCGCAGAACGGCCAGGCCCCGGCCGGCTTCGCCAAGACCTCGAACAACGGCGTGCCGCGTCGCGCGCTGCTGCTGTCGATCTTCGCCTTGCTGCTGGGCGTGCTGCTGAACTACCTGGTGCCGGAGAAAGTGTTCGTCTGGGTGACCTCGATCGCCACCTTCGGTGCGATCTGGACCTGGGTGATGATCCTTCTGGCCCAGCTCAAGTTCCGCAAGGGCCTGAGCCCGAGCGAGCGTGCGGCGCTGAAGTACCGCATGTGGCTGTACCCGGTCAGTTCCTACCTGGCCCTGGCGTTCCTGGTGCTGGTGGTGGGGCTGATGGCCTACTTCCCGGACACCCGCGTGGCGCTGTATGTCGGCCCGGCGTTCCTGGTGCTGCTGACCGTGCTGTTCTACCTGTTCAAGCTGCAACCGACCAATGTCCAGCAAGGGGCGGCGCGTTCGGCGTCCTGAGGGGCGCTCCGGTGCTGCGGCTGGCTTGAGCATCACCGGCTGAAACGCTGAAACACGCAATCCGGCGACCTGCAAAGGCCGCCGGATTTTTTTTTGCCCGGGTCAGCCGCCCAGGGTGCCGCTGCTGTCGGCGTCGAAGATGGCCTTGGCCTGTTGCGCCGGGGCCGTCAGCCGGGCCAGCAACGCGGTCTCGCTGTAGAGCTGCCGGGTGGCCAGGGTTTTCGGCGTGGGTTCGATGGGAACCAGCTGATCTTCGCCGCCGCCGTGTAGCCAGATCGCGGTCATTTGCAGGGCCGGGACGAACAGCAAGCGCAACTCATAGCTTTTGCCCTGCAACTGAGGAGCCTGCTCGGCAAGCTCCAGGGCACTGACCGCGGAGGCCGCCAGGGTTCCGTGGTTCAGCGCCGAGAAGCCGAGCTTGCCGGCCACCTCGCTCAGTTGCGCATCGGCGATCGCCACCCCGGCGTCGAACACCAGGTAATGCCAGCCACCGGCCTTGGCCTCGGCCAGCCCTTTGCCCCGGGCCAGGTCCTCCAGGCCCAGGCTGTAGCCGCGAAAGGCCTGGGACAGGTTTAGGTTGCCGGCGCGGGCCTGGGCCAATCCGCGGTTGATGCCGAAGCCCTGGGTCCGCAGGGCCGCCTGGAGTGCCGGGCGCAGGTGCTGGACGCCATCGACGGGCGCCTTGGGGTAAGTCAGTTGCATGACGCCTCCTAGTTTTTCCGGGTGAAGTAGGTGTGGGTCCAGTGGCCGCCGCCGTTGTAGGAGGCGGGGAAGCTGTTGAGGGCGCGGGTCGAGTAGCCGTAGATCGAATCCGCCACCAGGACGTAGCCGCCGTCGCTGCCATAGATCGCCAGGAAATGCGCGCCGCCGCCATACCAGGCGCAACGCAGGCCGACGGGGCGGCCCATGCCCAACTGGTTGTCGATGGCCGGCATCTGCATCCGGTCCTCGCGCATGCCGCCGTAGCAGCGGGTGGTGCGCAGGGCCGAGTCCAGGTAGCCGTAGACGTTGCATGGCCCGGGCTGGCTGCAGCAGGAATTGCGGCCCAGTTCGGCGTTGGCCACGGCGCATTGGGTCCAGGAGCCGGTGCCGTAGTAGTTGCCGACCGAAGCGGACAGGGCGGCCCAGCACCAGTTGCTCTGGGTTTGTGGCTGCACGCTGAAATTCAACCGGGCAGCGGCCTGGGGCGCCGCTTCGGCGTGGGGATCGGCTTCGCTCAGTTGCGGGTCCAGCAGCGTACCGGCCAGGCACTGGGGCAGGGCCTGTGGGGGGCTGCTTGGGGTCAAGTTGCTAGTGGGCATGTTCATCCTCCATGAATGAAAACCAGCCTCCGGCTGGGTAGTGGTTACCTGTCGGGCTACTGCCAGTAGCCGGGCCCGGGGACGTGTTGCTGCGCTGGGCCAGCCTCGATGGCCTACGCTGACCGGGCCTGAAAACAACCTTAGAGGCTTTATGCGTCAATGCAATTATAATTATGCGTTAATGCATAGTTGAGCCCGTGGATGTCCCCGCTAAAGGGGGCATCCGTGGCCGTACTCGAAGATGAGTGCCGGGCTATTTTTCGTCGAGGAAGTGCTCCAGGGCCGCGTTGAACAGGCCTGGATCCTGGAGGAAGGCGAAGTGGCTGACGTTCGGCAGAATCAGCAGCCCGGCGCCGGGAATCGCCTGGGCCATGTATTCGGTGTGCTCGCGCTTGATGGCTTCATCGTGGTCGCCATCGACGATCAGCACCGGCGTCTTGATCCGCGCCAGGTCGGCGTCGCTCCAGTTCGGCTGGCTGGCCCACATGTGGCCGATCTGCTCGACGAAGGCCGGGTACTCCTTGGGCGTTGGTGACAGGCGGGTGTACTCCTGGCCGGCGCGCGCGATGTAGGCGGCGAAGGTCGGGTTGTTCTCCACGCCTTCCTTGACCCCGGAGGTCTGGGTGTTGGCGGCGTAGGCGAAGACCTTGCCGACCCGTTGCGGGTAACGCATGGCCAGGTCCAGGCCGAGGATCGCGCCGTCGCTCCAGCCGACGAAGTCGGCGCGAGGGATCTTCAGTTGATCCAGCAGGGCAATCACGTCGTCGGCCATCAGGTCGTAGCCGTAGGGCCGGGCATCTCGCGTGCTGCGCCCGTGGCCGCGGCTGTCGACGCTGATCACCGTGTGCCGGGCGGCCAGGGCCTTGGCCTGCAGCCCCCAATAGTCGGCATTGCCCAGGCCGCCGTGCAGCAGCACCACCGGCGAGCCGTGGCCGAGCTTGCTGTAGTAGAGGCGAATGCCGTTGACCTCGGCATACCCGGCTTGCGCCCCGGCCACCGGGGCTGGTGTGGGTGGCAGGTTCTGCCAGCGTTCACTGGCAAAGGCGCTGTTGAAGGACATCAGTAGAGCGATCACTGCAAACAGACGACGAGGCATGGGCTTCTCCGTGCATGGGCCCTCCGGTCGGACCGACCTTGGGGCAGGTGGTTACCGCGATTGAGTCGATGCGAGACAGGCTAGACGTCGATGATCACCAGGGTGCCGTGGCTGCCGGGCAGCACGCGGTGGGCCTGGCCAGCCTCCACCAGGTACATCTGGCCCGCCACGACATCCACGCTGGCCTGGCCGATGCCCAGGCGCAGGCAGCCCTGGGTCACCAGCAGGCCTTCGTTGTAGTCGTGGGTTTCTTCCGGGTAGGGCTGCTCGTCCATGCGCAGCACCTTGATGCGGGCCGGGCCGACCTGGCCCACCCGCGAGGATTGCCAGGGGGCCGGCAGCTGGCGGGACAGGTGTTCGAATGACAACAGGGGCATGGCGGATCTCCGAAAAGTCAGTGGGGCTTGGGGCTGCTTTCGGTGGTCCGGTCAAGCAAGGGCTGGGTCGGGTTTTCTAGAATTCGTCCATCAGCAGCACGCGGCATTCGCGGCGCTGGAAGGCGTTGATCTGCGGCACCAGGCGAGTGAAGTGCTCGGTCTGGCAGTGGGCGTCGAGGGCGGCGCGGTCCGGCCACTGTTCGACGAAGATGAAGTGCCCGGGGTCTTTCTGATCAACGAACAGATCGTAGGCGATGCACAGCGGTTCCTGGCGGGTTTTTTCCACCAGTTCGGCGTACCACGGGCGCACCGTGTCCAGGTGTTCGGGGTGGATGAAGTCTTCAGCGATGACCTTGAGCATGGCAATCGTCCTTGGTTGTCGCCCGGCGCTCCCCGGCAACCGGGCAGCGTCGGGCCATGGGGGTTAAGCGGCGGCTTCGGTGTTGGGTTCGAAGCTGTCGGCCCGGGCCAGTTGCCACATGCGCGAGTAGAACTCGCCATTGACCTCGCCGGTGAGCAATTCGCCGGGCTTGAGGAACACGTGCAACTGGGAGAACAGCTTGATCTCGGTGGCCGACATGCGTCGCACCAGGTGCTTGGCTTCCAGTTGCGAGGGGTGTTGCAGGCCGGCAGCGGCGAGCATTTCCGCCAGGGCCTTGAGGGTGTTGCGGTGGAAGCTGTAGACCCGCTGGGCCTTGTCCGGCACCACCAGGGCGCGCTGGCGCAGGTTGTCCTGGGTGGCCACGCCCGTGGGGCACTTGTTGGTGTGGCAGCTTTGCGACTGGATGCAACCGATGGCGAACATGAAGCCGCGGGCCGAGTTGGCCCAGTCGGCGCCAATGGCCAGCACGCTGGCGATGTCGAAGGCGCTGACGATCTTGCCGCTGGCGCCGAGCTTGATCTTGTCCCGCAGGTTCAGGCCCACCAGGGTGTTGTGCACGAACAGCAGCCCTTCGCGCATCGGTGCGCCGATGTGGTCGGTGAATTCTACCGGGGCTGCGCCGGTGCCGCCTTCCTTGCCGTCGACCACGATGAAGTCCGGCAGGATGCCGGTTTCCAGCATGGCCTTGGCGATGCCCATGAATTCCCAGGGGTGGCCCAGGCAGAACTTGAAGCCCACCGGCTTGCCGCCGGACAGCTCACGCAGCTGCTGGATGAAATGCATCATCTCGATCGGGGTGGAAAAGGCGCTGTGGCTCGACGGTGAAATGCAGTCCTCGCCCATGCGGATGCCGCGGGTGTCGGCAATTTCCTGGGTCACCTTGTGCTTGGGCAGGATGCCGCCGTGGCCCGGCTTGGCGCCCTGGCTCATCTTGATCTCGATCATCCGTACTTGCGGGTTCTGCGCCTGGGCGGCGAAGCGCTCGGGGTCGAAGCGACCGTCGGCGGTGCGGCAGCCGAAGTAGCCGCTGCCCAGTTCCCAGGTCAGGTCACCGCCGTGTTCGCGGTGGTAGGGGCTGATGCTGCCTTCACCGGTGTCGTGGGCGAAGTTGCCGAGCTTGGCGCCCTGGTTCAGGGCGCGGATGGCGTTGGCGCTGAGGGAGCCGAAGCTCATGGCCGAGATGTTGAATACCGAGGCCGAGTAAGGCTGGGTGCATTGCGGGCCGCCGACGGTCACGCGAAAGCTGCTGGGGTCGCTCAGGGGCGCCGGGCGCATGGAGTGGCCGATGAACTCGAAGCCCGACTGGTAGACGTCGATCAGGGTGCCGAAGGGTTTGTCGGCGCTTTCGTTCTTGGCCCGGGAGTACACCAGCGAGCGTTGGGCGCGGGAAAAGGGCAGGGCGTCGCTGTCGGATTCCAGCAGGTATTGACGGATCTCCGGACGGATGCCTTCCACCAGGTAGCGGATATTGCCCAGGATCGGGTAGTTGCGCCGCACCGCGTGGGGGCTTTGCAGCAGATCGAAGATCCCCAGCAGGCTCAGCAGGCCGGTGACCAGGGTGAATGGCCAGAGCCAGTCGTGTTCGAGAAAGGGCAGGCTGGCGAGGGTGAAAATCACGCAGGCGGCAAAGAAGGCGTAGCGGCTCAGGAGTGACAGGCTCATACGGTTTCCTTGGTTCGGACTCATCGGGTCAATCAGGCACCGGGTGCCTTGATAACGGCTAACCGACAGCGCTACCGAACGACTGGGACGGTGAGCTGCACGGGTATTTCTTATAGGAATTCACGGCGGTGTCAGAGCGTTGCAGGCCAGCATACTGGCCCGCCGGTGCCGCGCGGGCAAGCCTGAATCGGCGGATCAGGGCTGGAGTTAGACCTTTGTTGCAGGATCTTATTGCGATAAGTTCTCGTTTGCGTGGGATTTTATTGTTACTGTATAACGCTATTTTTTACCCCGCCACTGGAGACTCCGATGAAACCCGACATCCATCCCGACTATCGCACCGTGCTGTTTCACGACACCGCCGCCGACGTGTACTTCCTGATCGGCTCCACCGTCGACACCGATCGCACCCACACCCACAGCGACGGCAAGACCTACCCCTACGTGACCCTGGACGTGTCCAGCGCCTCGCATCCGGTGTACACCGGCCAGCAGCGCAAGACCCAGTCCGAAGGCCGGATTGCCGGCTTCAACAAGCGCTTCGCTTCATTCGGCTCCAGCGCCAAAGCGGCCCAGTGAGAAGCAGGCCGCTGGTGG
>Ga0194135_10000346_pt1 | contig 27022 bp, 26 predicted proteins | sample LitLau_LLRF_2013_FD_134024 | JGI IMG/M metagenome (GOLD analysis project Ga0194135, IMG submission 134024) | Freshwater sediment microbial communities in response to fracking from North America - Little Laurel Run_MetaG_LLRF_2013 (version 2) | ecosystem: Environmental > Aquatic > Freshwater >... | reverse complement strand
TAATTTTAAATATTTATTTTTTTTTTTTTTTTTTTTTTTTTTTTTTTTTTTTTTTTTTTTTTTTTTTTTTTTTTTTTTTTTTTTTTTTTTTTTTTTTTTTTTTTTTTTTTTTTTTTTTTTTTTTTTTTTTTTTTATTTTGTTTCTGCTTGTAAATCAAATAATTATGTTTGAGTTGTCTGCTTTAAAAACGCGTTGTAAATTGCAAGAATAAAATAGTTTATTTTTTGAGTAAGCAATTTCTTCTGTACAAATTTAAATAACGAATCGTTTTCTGAAGCCACGTTAAAACGTTCAGATAATCAATATCGTTGTACTTGTAAACTTCAATAACTTTATTGTAATATTTTTTTATTGCATTTTTTTAATTATGCTCTACATACTTTATTTTTTTATAATCAAATTGTCCCACCGAAAAGTATACTTTCATCGGATTTTGAAAGTCAGTCGGTCCAAAAGTATAAATCAAATTTCCAGATACGTACATATACATTAATCCATCTCTCTTGTAAAATCTGATATCTTGATTTTCAATATAACTGCCGCCAAATCCAGGAATTGCACCTTCACCTTGTTTTTGCATAACTTGTGAAACACTTCCGGGAAACCACCATAAACCAAATTTAAAAGTAAATCCATTAATTTGATCAACGAATGCTATAGCCCAATTATATATTCCTGCTCTGATAGAATCTTCTGTAATTAAAGGACTTAAATTCAATTTATAATAAAGGCTGTAGTTTTTCGATGGATTTAATACAAAATCTAAAGTAGCACCACCAAAAGAATATCCTGTTTTGATGGTATGAATGATATTTCCGGCTACCTTTTCAATTATACCGGTATGTCCTAATCCTTTTCCTAGATCCAGGATAAAGATGTCGCCTGCTTCAGGCACTTTTTGAACTAAAAGCGGACTTGAATTGTATTGATCCAATACACCACCTGTTTTCTTTAAAAGATTTTTAAGTTTGGTCTGAAGAGCAGCGTTTTGAACACACCAATAAATAAAAGCCATGCACCAGGAATATCCCTTGGTAAGTCCAACGCTTTTTAAGTAAATTTCGACTTCAGGACCTGCATTGCTATATTTCGGGATTTCCTGAACTCCAATTTGCGCAATGGCAATTTCTAATGTTTTTTGAGCTAATGTCATTGTTGCTTTCCGTTTAATTGTTTAAATTTTTGTAACTCATCAACTAATTGTTGATTTACAACCATTAGTTCTCTGTGTTGTATTTCCATTTTTTTAATGGTTTCTGTTGCGGCTGTCAATCGGGCGTTAATATCATCAAGCAGATCACGATAATATTTTACAGCATTTACCGCATTGTCAAGTTCAGCAGCCCGATCCTGTGCTAAAGATTTTCTCATAGAGAATAACCAGGTAATAAAAGCCGCAAAAAATGCAGTAAGAGTAGGGTAAATAAATTGTTCCATTTAATATGTATTATAAGAATTCAGAGGTTTTATACTTAAAAGAAAAGTGACTGTAATTTGTACGATTGAGGAGAATTTTTAATCTTTCACTTTAGTGGTTATTTCCTTTTAAGAGTACAAAGATTGGTCGAAAGTGATTCAAAAAAAAATAGGTGTATGATAGTTGTACAGTTGTGTTCCATCGCTTTACAAAAGTGTACAGTAAGTTAACTTCACAATTCTTATCAAGCAGAATCCTTTTGTATGATTAGATATATTTTGTTACAAATGTTTTCAATTGTTAAGATTAAAAATGAAAAAAAATTATAGTAAAATTGAATTTTACTGCTGTAAACAGAAAAAAGCCCAATACTCAAAATTCAATTTGGTGTGGCAGCTTTTTTCATTATTGGCTCTTATATTGTTTATCAGCAAATAGAGTATATGAATACAAAGGATTTAGGTTTTGATGGAAATCAAATTCTGAATATTTCATACAAGAATATTTATGGAGAAAAAATTACAGATAAAGACAGATTAGATCGATATAGCATTATCAAAAATCAATTGCTGCATATAAAAGGCGTTAAAGAAGTTTCCGGCGGTGGTTTTGTTTTAGGATATGGCTCAAAGTCTGTTATATCATATCAATATAAAGATATAAATGTTGACGGAAATAATGTGCCAATAGACTTCGGACTGCTGGAAATGCTGAAAATAAAGATTGTAAAAGGACGCTATTTGAGTCCGAAATTTGCTCAGGATACGATCAATACCATGTTGATCAACGAGACAGCTTTAAAATTGTTAAACGAAAAAGATCCAATAGGTAAAAAGGTAAACTGGAACGGTAAAGACGTTATTATTGTGGGAATTGTAAAAGATTTTAATCTGCGAAATCCTGGCGAAGTCATTCCTCCAATGTCTTTTTTACATTTTAAAACAGTGCCTTGGTTTACATCACTTTTAAATAATATTTACATCACGGCTGATCCAAAAAACATGCAGCAAACTTTGGCAGATATAGAAAGTCTCTGGATAAAAAAAGTAGACACAGAATATCCGTTTTCATATGATTTTGTTGATAAAGGTTATAAAAGATCTTATAGTAATTATGTGAAGCAGAAAAATCTTTTTTCATTATTGAATGTAATTGTAATTATAATTCCACTTTTTGGGTTATTTGCTCTGGCTTCATACTCTATAGAACGACGTATGAAAGAAATTGCCATTCGAAAAACACTGGGCGCAGAAACAAATGTTTTATTAAAGGAACTTTGTAAACAATATGTAGTTTTTAGTATAATAGGTTTTTTAATTGCTTTATTTCCGGTTAATTATTTGCTGAATAAATGGCTGGAGAATTTTGCTTACAGAATTAATATTTCTGTTTATCCTTTTATAATTGGTTTTGTTGCTTTGTTAACATTAACGCTATTGGTTGTACTTACAAGAGCTTATCAGGCGACCAAAGTTGATGTGTTGAAGTACCTGAAATATGAATAGGTTCTAAAATTTAAAAACCTCCAAAGTCATCATATTTTTGAGGTTTCAGTTTTTAATCAAAGTTTTATTAATTAACCATGAGCTGCTACAGAAACATCAGCCCATTCTTGCCACGTAGCCAGTTTTTGTTCGTAAGTTTGTTTGGCAAATGGTAGGGCTACTTTTCCTAAAAATAGGCGTAGAGGCGGATTTTCGGCTTCTACTAATTTGATAATTGCCGGAACTGTAGCACTTATTTTTCCAAAAGAATCTGGATCACGAGCTTCTTCAATTGCTTTTTTGATTCCGTCATAAGCATCAATACGCTCGCTGTTGAATTCGTTACCCCAAATATCAGTGATATATCCGTTTGGTTCTAGCAAAGTAACATTAATTCCAAATTGTTTTACTTCCTGAGCTAATGTTTCTGTAAGACCTTCTACAGCAAATTTAGAGGCATTATAAAGACCTATATTAGGTAAAGTTGCGATTCCCAGAATAGAAGAAACCTGAATGATATGACCGCTTTTTTGATTTCTCATTATAGGTAAAACCGCCTGAGTTAACCAAAGTGTGCCAAAAAAATTGGTTTCAAATTGTGCTCTGGCTTCTTTTTCGCTTGCTTCTTCCACAGCTCCGTTTAATGCATAACCTGCGTTATTGATCAGGATATCAATTTTTCCAAAATGCTGCTGTACTTTTTCTACAACTTTAAATGAATCTTCTCGTTTGTTTACATCCAAAGTTAAAGGTAAAATAGCATCACCGTATTTTGCTTTTAAATCATTGAGCGTATCTACATTTCTGGCTGCTGCTGCTACCTGATATCCTTTTTCTAAAAATGCTTCTGTCCAGGCTTTTCCAAAACCTTTTGATGCTCCTGTAATTAAAATTGTTTTTGACATTGTATTATTTGTTTTAAATTATTGTAATTAATGTTTGTTGTTTCTCTTTGATTTTTATAAAAAATGACTCATCGGTCATTTTTATGATAAAAAAAATTAGAGGCTGTTTTCCTCTATTATTTTTTTTAGGGTTTTAATTATGACTTTCATTTTATCATTACTACCTGACATTCTTGAAATTAGGTGACCGCCTTCCATCATGGCAAACATTACAATTGCAAACTCTTCAGCATTCCAGTCCGGTTTAAATTCACCGTTTGCAATTCCTTTATTGACACTATTAGCCAATAATTGTTGATTAGCGTTACAGCCTTTATTTATTTTTTCCTTTACAATTGGGTTGGTGTCATCAGCTTCTGTACCAAAATTCAGTAACGGACAACCGCCCGTAAGTGGTGGATTTACAGCGTTGCTAAAGAAATCTATATAAGCAAAAAGTTCTTCTTTTGCTGTTTTGCTTTTGCTAACTTTAAGCAGAAGCTTATCACCCAGTATTTTCATGTTATGATCAACAGCAGCACAGGCAAGTACATCTTTGTTTTCAAAATGAACATACATGCTTCCTTTAGACAATTTGGTAGCTTCCATAATATCGCTCATAGCAGTAGCGGCAATTCCTTTTGTATTGAATATTGGCGCTGCTTTTTCTATGATGAATTGTTTGGTTTCTTCTCCCTTTGTCATGATGGATGTCATTTTACAGGTACAAATATATGACCGATTGGTCATTTATGCAAATTAAATGAATATTTTATGATAAGTTTCACATTTTAGTATTGGTTTTATTTCATCTCACAAGGCACTAAGCTTACCAGACTGAGCGGAATCGAAGCCATTCTATTGAACAATGTAAAAGAAATCACAATTGCAATAAAATATTTTTATTTATGTATTTAACTACGTAGTTTTGTGAAGTAAAAATTTATGAGATATGAATCCTGTTATTATTCCCATTGAAAATCAGTACGAAAAAGCAATTGTAGATTTGATTTTAAACATTCAGCAAAAAGAATTTAATATTGCCATTACGATACATCATCAGCCGGATTTGCTTAATATAACCAACTTTTATTATGCTGACGGAGGTCACTTTTGGGGAGCTTTTATTAACGATGAGTTGGTAGGAACAATTGCTTTAGTAAAATTTGGTGATTCAGAAGCTGCGATTAGAAAAATGTTTGTAAAGAAAGAATATCGTGGAAAAGAGTTTGCGATTGCACAAAAATTATTAAATACTTTACTGGATTATTGTACTGAAAATAAAATCGATAATTTATATTTGGGAACAATATCGGTTTTAGAAGCTGCTTTACGCTTTTACGAAAGAAATCATTTTGTACGAATCGAAAAAGAATCGCTTCCGGCTGCATTTCCGATAATGAGTGCCGACAATGTATTTTGTCATTTAACTTTAAAAAAATAGAGATGAACATTATAGATGAATCCGGAATTTTAGCTATTTCTACACGATTACAGCGTCTTAGCGAGCAGTTGCGAAAAGACGGTGCGCTGTTTTATAAATCGTACGGAATTGACTTTGAACCGAAATGGTTTCCGGTTATTTATACACTCTATCATAAAGAAGTTCTGAGTGTTGTTGAAATTGCAAACGAAATAGGTTATACGCATCCATCCACCATTAGTCTTTTGAAAGAGCTGGAAAAACAAAAACTGATTCGTTCTAAAAAAGATAAAATAGATGAGCGCAAAAGACTCATTCAGCTTACAGCAAAAGGGCAGGAGCTTATTGAAAAAATGAAACCGGTCTGGGATGTAATGTCAAGCGTTCTTAGCGAGATTACAGATAATCAGAATAATTTGCTTCAGGCAATTAACGAAGCCGAAAAGAAGATTACACATCAGAGTTTTTTACAGCGTGCTTTGCAGATAAAAAGTAAAAATCAGGAATAAAGTTTTGATTAACAAAGACCAGAAGATTGAATTTAAGTATTTCTATTGTATATGCTTAGAACATGCTTTTTAATCTTTGTCAAAGCAGTGCACTTTGACAAAGATTTTGGCAATAATGCCAGAAAGTATTGTTTTATAATTTAATTTATCAGCCAATAAAATTATTTTGTTACTTTTTTAAATCTCATCATCGGCACCTCATTCATTAGTAAATTAAGCTTTCCATCTTTATCGATCGAGTAAGCATTAACTTTTTTAATAGTTTGTAAAAAAGTCTGTTCTCCGCCACCTTCACAAAACATTAAAGTAGTGGGGCCTTGTTCTCCGAACGACAGTGATTTTCCTTTTAGTGTATAAGGAGCACTATATCCGTTACAGCCCGCATTTCCGAATACCTGTTTGGCAGCTTCGTCAAATTTTATAAATGGTTTTTTATCAGGATATAAACCTTCAAAAGCAATGCGCGGACCAGTAATGTATTCCAGTTCCCACGTTGTATTATAAAGATCTGCATTTTTTGGGTTGTCTTTCATCGTTTTACAGGAGCTAAAAGATAAAGTTAAAATTGAAACGAAAAGTAGTAGATAATTTTTCATATTATAAGATTTTAGATCATAAACTTAAAGATTTTTATCAGATTTTAAGCAACAAAATCGTACTTTTTTAGTTGGTGTTTTTTTAAACTTCGGATTAAAAGATCATTTTACAATAAATTAAAAAGAGTGATTCATAAAATAATGGTTCGTATCTATTGTCACCAAAAGGAAGCATTGTCTCGCATCCGTAAGGAAATAAATTTACAATGCAGTCAACACATGTAAATGTTTTAACTTTTTTAATGACTGAATTTTGTATCAGTTTTAAAATATAGAAAAAATGAAAACATTATTAAGTACCGCTATTATTATCGCACTATCACTAACTGTTTCTGCTCAGGATATTATTCATAAAAAGGTATTCAGCAAAAAAATGAATAAAGAGATTAATACAGTTATCATTACTCCAAAATTGGTTGGCGGAAAAACATATAAAACCATTTACATTCTTCATGGTTACAGTGGCAATCCTGACAGGACTTACAAAGAAGATATTCCGAATCTTGCCGAAAAATCTCAAAAATACAATACGATTTACATTTTGCCCGACGGAAATTTTAACAGCTGGTATGTTGACAGTCCTGTAGATAAAACGTCACAGTATCAAACTTTTATAGGAAAAGAACTCGTTGAATTTGTTGACGCGAATTATCCAACAATACAAAATCGAAATTCGAGAGGAATTCTGGGCTGGAGTATGGGCGGATATGGCGCGATGAATATAGGAATTGCTTATCATAACACTTTTTCTATTGTGGGAAGTTCTTGTGGTGCATTGGATTTGAATCGTTTTGGTGAAAGCTATCATAATTATCAGGTAGATAAAGTTTTGGGATCGTTTAAAAGCTTATCCAAAGACTATTTTACATTCGAAAAGATCAATCAGATGACCTCGTCAAATCAATTTTATATACTGGATTGCGGAACAGAGGATACGCAGATGATTGAGATGAACAGGGATTTTCATAAACTCCTCACTGCTCAAAAAGCAGAGCATTTGTATATTGAATCTCTTGGAGTGCATGATCCTAAATATTGGAGCAAATCCTTATCAAATCAGCTGGATCTGTTCGAAAGTCATTTAAAATAAAGCAATTAATTATAAGCAGAATGTGGTTTTTCTTTATCTTTATAAAAATAATTTATAATCATGACCATTCAGCAATTAAAATATATTGTAGCCTTAGATGAAGAACGCCATTTTGCAAGGGCAGCAGAAGTATGTATGGTAACACAACCCGGACTTACTATTCAGCTAAAAAATCTGGAGGAAGAAATTGGCCTCAAAATTTTTGACCGAAATAAAGTACCGCTAACGCCCACCATACTTGGAGCGGAGATTATCAACAGGGCGAAAAAAATTCTTCGGGAAGCTGATGAAATTCGTGATTTTGTGGTCAATGAAAAAAATCTGTTAGAAGGAGAATTGAAGTTAGGGATTATTTCAACCTTATCGCCTTATCTTATTCCGTTGTTTATCAAAGCAATGAAAGAAACCGCTCCCAAAGTACATTTCATTATCAGAGAAGCCAATACGGGACAATTAATGAAGGATTTAGAAACCGGAGTACTAGATGTTGTAATTATGGCTACGCCCACCGGAAACCCTAATTTAGTTGAGCACCCTATTTTTAAAGAGCCTTTTGTCGCTTATCTGAACGAATTGCATCCAATGGCGAATGCTGATTTTTATGAAATGCAGCCCGGAGATAAAACCGAATTGCTGTTACTGCATCATGAATTTTGCTATAATGCGCAGCTTTTGGATATCTGCGGATTAAAAACAGCTGATAAAATAAAAGAGCAGTTTACTTATGACATTAGCTCGATCGAAACCTTAAAAAATCTGGTTCGTGCTCAATTAGGATTTGCTATTATTCCGCAGCTGTCTATTTTGAATGATGCTGCTTCAGATCTTTTTAAACCTTTTAAAGACCCCGTTCCGGTGCGTGAAATTAGTCTGGTTGTTTCAGATTCATTTTCGAAGAAATTATTGCTCGAAAAAATGAATGAAGCAATTTGGAACTGCCTTCCGGATTCGCTTAAAAAAGATTTTACTTACCGAAAAATACGCTGGAATGATTCGCCTTATTTTGTTAAGTCTGTTAGCAAGTTTATGTAAAACAAATCCAGGGCTTCGTTAAACACATAGCTTTTATACTAAAAAAAGACGTTTCACTTGTTTATATGCACATTGTTTGTGTATTAAATCAAGTGAAACGCCTTTATTAAAAAAAACGCGATTAAATATTCAGTAAAGTAATTGCTTATAGTTTTTTAGAAGCTGCAATGATTACTTTGGCAACTGCTTCAGGCTGCGACATAAACACTACGTGACTTCCTTTGATTTCGGTAATTTTTGTGTTAGAACGTTTGTACATAGCACGCTCAATTTCAGGAGCAATACTTTTATCTTCAGTTGCTACAATTCCATACGCCGGTTTATCTTTCCAGGCAGCTTTGGTAATTGGAGTTGCAAATCCTTTTGCATAAAATGCACCTTGAGAGGCATACATGAAATCGGCTTCTTCTTTGCTGATATCGGCAGCAAAACCGGCATGAAATTTTGCTTTATCATAATATACAATTCCTTTCTCATCCGGATTCAATACACCATTTTCGGGAGCAGGAGGAGCCGTTTGCAGCCAATGCAATGCTGATTCGCCATTATCTGGCTGAAACGCTGCTACATAAACTAATGCTGCTACTTTTGGATGATTACCGGCTTCTGTAATCACAGCACCACCCCAGGAGTGTCCTACCAAAACAGTTGGGCCATCCTGTTTGTCTAATACCACATTTGTTGCTTTTACATCATCTTCTAGTGAACTCAACGGATTTTGAACAATCGTAACATTATAGCCTTTTTTAGTCAAAACCTGATATAAAGCTTTCCATCCGGAACCATCTGCAAAAGCACCGTGTACCAATACTACATTTTTGATAGGAGCAGTAACAGCTGCTTTTTGCGCATTAACATTGGCTGTTGAAAATACCAAACTAAAAATAAGTGCTACGAACATGAAATAACGATTCAATTGTTCTTTTAAATACTGTGTTTTCATTGTTTTAATTTTTAAATATTATTGATATTGATTTCTAAATGCGAAGCTGTATTAAAACTCAATTTAAAGTGACTGCTAATGTAATTTCAGTGTTTAATAATTTTGAAACAGGACAAATTTCTTTTGCTTTTTGCGCTGTTTTCTGAAAGTCTTCTGCTGAGATTCCAGGAACTTTTCCGGTAAGTTCTAACTGAATTAAAGTGATGGTTCCGTCTTCAAAAGTTACTTTGGCAATAGTATCTAAATCTTCGGGTACAAAACCTGCTTCTGAAAGTAAAAAACTCAACTGCATTGTAAAACAGCCTGAATGTGCTGCTGCGATTAATTCTTCAGGATTGGTTCCTACACCCTGATCAAAACGGGTTTTAAAAGATAATTGTGCATTGTTTAAAGTGGTACTTTGTGTGCTAATGGTTCCTTTTCCTTCCATTCCTGTACCTTTCCAATTTGCATTTGCTCTTCTTGTAAATTTCATGATTTCTATTTTTTAAAGTTATTTTTTAATTTCTCAAATCAGTTGTTTGATTTTGATGAGACAAATTTATGGCGGTAGTTTTTATTAATCAAATTAATAATTTTTAGTAGTTATAAAAAATATTTATAATGTGAAATTAGTAGTACTTACAATCAGGTGAAGCGATATTAAAATGGTCAAAGAAATAAAGTAAAAAGTAGCTGCTACAACAGCAAAAATAATAGGAGCTATAAATAACTGAAGATAACTGCCTTTAAAATTAATTTATGGCTGATGATTACTGATTCTTAAAATAAACATCCAGCTCTGAATTGTTTTGATTGTCGGGATAATTTAAATTTGAAAATTTTAGGTAAAGAAGAAAGCAAAAGTGGCTTTTTGTACAATTCCTGAAACTTTCCCGAAACCGCATAGCAAAAAGCCATCATTGCTGATGTCGCTGTAGTGAAAATATTAAAAAGTAGTATAGAAGTGTAAAAATCAATAATATTATTTTAATAGATTTTAAAATGCCATTAACAGAAATAGGTTTATATAGTAGAATTTGAGGTAAATTTTCTATAGCAGCCGAGTACTAATAATGGCAATGCAAATTTACTTATTAAAGAAGCAGCCTTATGCCTGCCAACTAATTTTAAAGCTCCTCCCACTATTAATGATCCGCTGGCGGCGATTATTAATTTTTCAGGTGAAACAGGTGTAGTTTCTTCTTTTAGGCCATAACCGGTGTTTTCTTTTGTTTTTGGATTGAATATATTTCCCATGATTTCTAAATTTTAGAGTTATAATAATGTAAAATCTTCCCGATTACATTTTTGTTTTTTTTAATTAATCTGTGGTATAATCCTCTATTTCACGATCGTTTTCGTCATAATTTTCGATGAGGTCATCGTCAAGGTCACTTTCATCAATTTCTTCATCATAATCATTCTGATCTTCATTTTCGGTTATATCGTTTTCTTCTTCATATTCATCTTCGTAATTGTCATTTCCCTCAGAGCATCTCATAGTGTTGTAAATCATTTTGTTGTTTTGATCCAAAGTGTTCATGTAAATAATTTTAAATGGTTAGACTATTTTTTGATAAATTTATTTATGAGTATTTTCATTCAAATTTATATTAAAAAAAGGAAATTGTGATTATAATATTTTAGATTCTGATTATATAATTGACAGTAAATCAAAATGTTTTCGAATAAAATTGAGTTTTTTTAATAACATGACCCATAATATAATCCTGTTTATAGATTTCGGAATGAAAATTATATAACCAGAAAAGAACATTTTGTAAGTATTTTATTGTGTAAAATTGAAATATTTGTAGATGTGTTTTTATGAACTAAGAACAAATCGTATTGATTTAAATTCAATAAAATAATATAATACAAATTATAAATGAAACGATTATGAATAAAAAAGGACCTATTATTATAATAGAAAACAAGCAGGGAGATCGTAAGTTATTTATAGAAGTTTTTTCAGAATTAAATTATGCCAATACCATTATTTATTTTAATGATGCTGACACGGCTTGTAAATATTTACTCAGACATGAAATCCGTCCGTTTCTGGTATTTTCGGATATTACTTTATTAAATGTAATGAACTATAAAATAGTAGAACCCAATCCAGATAAATGTGATATGATTTTTAATTGCCCTTATTTATTTTTTACCACCTTGTTTGAGCAAAGTTTTGTAATTGATCCGTATTCTATTCCAACACAAAGTCATTTTGTAAAGCCTTTTGATTATACAAAATTTAAAGAAGTAATTAAAACGATCATAGAATATTGGCTAAAATACAAACCACTGAAAAAACCAAAAAAAATGCTATAACGCACTTTTAAAGAAAGAGATATCTCATAATGGTATCTTTTTTTGTTTTTGTATTGGCAGAAATAAAGCAGTCTGCATTTTACAATTTGGTTATAATTTATAATTTGAAACTAGAAAATATTTAAAACTTTAAGGCTATTGTGACTACCTGAGGAGCTGTATAATGTAAAATTTGCAGAGTATTTTGAATCGATGAAATCCATGTATTAACTGGATAACCGATTTAAAACCATTTACAACGATTATTGTTCCAGTGTTTTAAATGCTGAGAATTATAAAAAAAAGTATGAGAAAAATTTCAGGCATTTGTTAGAATCGGAAAATGTGGCAAAAGAATTAGAATAAGAAATCTTGTTTTATATCATTAGAAATACTTAAATACTAGTAAAAAAAACTCACCATCGAAAGTAATTTTAATGGTGAGTTTTTATATTTTGAAAATAAAGCAGGTTATTTTAGTTGAGCCATTCGCTTACTAATTTCCGATAAGTTTCGCCAATAGGAAAAGATGTTCCGTTTATCATATGAATCTGGTTTCCTTCGATAATCTTTATTTTGTTTTGAGGAATAATATACGAACGATGAATGCGTATAAACTGATTCGCAGGAAGTTTCCCTAGTATATCTTTCATATTTTCGAGTACCATTATTTTTTCTGTGTTGGTATGAATCCGGATATAATCTTTTAAGCCTTCAATATATAAAATATTCGCATTGGCAATCTTGTACAATTTACGATCTGCTTTTACTACAATAAAATCATCTGTTTCCTGACTTTGAAAAGTTTCCTGCCAGCGTGTAAATTTTTCTACACTCTGATAAAAACGGCTAAATGTGATAGGTTTCAGCAAATAGTCAATAACATGAAATTGAAACACATCCAAAGCATATTCTGGATAAGCAGAAGTAATAATAAAATTGTGCTTTTGATTAAACATTTGCATGAATTCAATACCTGTAAGTTGTGGCATCTGGATATCAATAAAAATCAAATCGACTGTTTCAGTATTCAACACTTCAATTGCTTTATATACATCACAATCTGCATACAAAACATTTAGTTTCGGAATTTTTGAAGCATAATCGGCCATAAGTTTTACAGCCAGCGGTTCATCATCGAGGATAATACAATTTATTTTATTCTTCATTTTAAGTCTATTTGAATTTCGGCATTAAACTGATTGTTTTGATTGGTAAGGGCTAAACAATGCTTTTGCGGATAATGGATTTCTAATCGTTTCCTTAAATTATCCAGTCCAATTCCGCCCAGTTTATCCTTTTTTTGAACCCCAATATGGTTTATTACTTTAAAATATAAACGATTGTCTACGATTTTTAAATCAACCACAATAGGTTTGTCATTCGAAGCAACACCATGTTTTAGTGCATTTTCGACCAATGGCGATAAAATATAAGGCGGAACTTCTTCGGTTAAGTGTATTGTGTCTACATGCAAATCAACAAAAGCATTATCCTGATGACGTAATTGTTCCAGTTCGATATACGCTTTGATATAATCTATTTCATCAGCCAGTTTAATTTTTTCTTTTTGAGATTCGTAAGTTGTAAAACGCATAATCTGACTCAGTTTTTCGATTGCAGCCAACGATTTATCCGATTGAAAATAAACCATCGAATAGATATTATTAAGTGTATTAAAAATAAAATGCGGATTAATCTGAGCTTTCAGAAATTTAATTTCGGTGTTTTTATTCTCTTCCAGAATAATCTGGTTGTACTCTAAAAGGCGAATAAAATAAATCACAAACCAAAGCAGCGAACTCAAAATAATGGCCATACTGCTATATTGTAAATTATCTATCATATAATTGAGGAGATTAAAATGGGTATAATTTATCTTCTCAAATAAAATCTTTGTAATTACCTGTTCTGTAAACCAGCGGAGTATCGTAAACACCAAATAAGAAACCAGTACACCAAAGAAAAAAAACTTCCATTTAAAAGCTTTAAAAACCTGTTTCATCACCACCAGATAATGAAAGTAGAATGTGATTATAAATACAATAACATAGGTTATAAAAAACAAATCAGGGACAAAGAGCCTTACATTCATTGGATTTTTTACAAAAGTAAAATAAGCTAAAAGCAGCCAATAAATAAGATGAATAAAGCATTCTGTTTTTTTTGATAATGTTCCTTTATACATGTTTTGTAATTTTTTTTCAAAGATACTCATTCATTAAAAAGCAATAAACAGGGTTTGTAGATTAATGAAAGGGGTTTGTCGAAAAAAGTCGTGTAACCCATTTATTTCTTACAGTTTTGCGCTGTAATTAATTTATAAAAACATGAAAAACACTATTTTTTTACTTGCCGTATTCTTGTATCAAACTCATGCTATGAGCCAGCAATTTTTGTTAAAAGGAAAAATTACCAATCAGAGTAAATCGCCTGTTGAATTTGTTGTAGCCAGTTTATTAAAAGACAATAAAGTCATATCGCAGACTACTACAGACAGTGTAGGGAATTTTAAAATTCAGGCAGGAAAAGAAAATTATCGCTTGATAATAGAACAATTTGGTGTAGAATTTTTGAATAAAGAAATTCAGTTAAATCAGGATATAGATCTTGGAACCATTGAAATAAAAGAATCAATTGAACTTGAAGGCGTTGCTATAACAACAAGAAAAAAAATCGTAGAGCAAAAAGTAGACAGACTGGTGTTTAATGTAGAAAATTCGACTGCTGCAACAGGCGGAACCGCTTTAGACGCACTAAAAACTACACCAACAGTACGGGTACAGAACGATAATATTTCGATTGTGGGAAAAGGGGCTGTTTTGGTTTTAATAGACGACCGGTTACAAAGAATGTCTCCGGATGATCTGGCCGTTTTTCTAAAATCAATTCCGGCAGATCATATCAAAAGTATCGAAGTTATTACAACGCCGCCTGCAAAATATGAAGCCGAAGGAAATAGCGGTATAATCAATATTAAACTGAAATCAGCCAAAATAAATTCGTGGAATGCAAACATCGGAACTTCGTATACACAAAGAACTTATGCCAGCGGAAATATTCAGGGACTTTTTAATTATAATTACGAGAAATTTACGGTTCAGGCTTCTGTAAGTAAAGGAAAAGAAAAATTACAGACGAGTTCTGTAAGCAAAATTTATTATCCAAAAGAACTTTGGAAACAGGAAATTAAAAACAAATCTGAAAGTGATTTATTAAGTTTAGGATTGGGTGTCGATTATAAAATAACAAACCAATGGTCGACAGCAATACAATATCTGGGCAGTTTTACAGATCGTGATGCCAATAATAATCCGCTTACAACAAGATTTAATGCTCAAACCGGAATCATAGATTCTTATATCAGTTCTGATGTAAATACCAATAATAAACCCAGAATGAATTCGCTAAACTGGAATCATTCTTTTGCATTAGATTCTGTGGGCAAAAATATCTCGGTTGATTTTGACTATTTCAATTACCTTAAAAAAGATTATCGCTTTTTTGCAGGAAATGAATTAGATGCAAACCAAAACAAAATTCCGGACACCTTTTTTTCCTCAACTAATACAAATGTAAATGAAGTTAATAGTTATTCGGCAAAAATAGATGTTTCGATACCAAACAAATGGGCTAGTTTAAGTTTTGGCGGTAAAGCTTTTTACAACAATACCCGTAATAATCTGGTGGTGTTTGATAATGAAACCGGAGATCCCGTTTTAAATACAAATCAGTCAAACATTTTTAGTTATAAAGAATATAATGAAGCAATTTACTTTTCCGGAAGTAAAAAAATAAATGCAAAATGGGAAACACAGCTTGGTTTAAGGGCAGAAGCAACACAAACCAAAGGCTATTCAGAAAATATGAATCAAACCAATACAAATAATTACATACGATTGTTTCCAACAGCTTATGTAACGTTTGTGCCAAATGATAATAATTCACTTTCGTTAAATTATAGTAAAAGAATCAGAAGACCGGATTTTGAATATCTGAATCCTTTTGTCATCAGAACCAGTCCGTTTTATTATTCAGAAGGAAATCCGTATTTAAAGCCTTCGCTTATTGATAATTTAGAATTTTCTTATACCCGTAATCAAAAGTGGGTCAACTCGGTTTATTTTTCTAAGGTTTCAGATTTCGGACAGGAATTATCCATTGTAGATCCTGTTACCAATATTACCAGAAGTACACCTTTAAATTATGCAAATACCTACCAGATTGGATTTTCGACCTATTATAATTTTAATAAATTTTCGCATTGGAACAGCTTTACAGGATTTAATGTAAACTATCAAAATGTAAAGTCTAAGACTAATTTCATTGAATCAATTGAGGGGTACAATGGCTATTTTTATAGTAATAATGATTTCACCCTAAACGAGTCAAAAACAGTATTTGTTGGCGTTAATTATGGTTTGCAGTTGGCAGGACGTTATCAGATTTTTAATATCTCGACTTTAAATATTTTAGATCTGTCATTTAAAGTATTGTCATTCAATAAAAATCTTTCGGTTACGCTGATTGCAGAAGACGTATTAAATGCGCAGAAACCTTTAATTACCTATCATTCTAACGGAATAAAAAACAGCATACAAAGTTACAGTGACACCAGAAGTTTTAGAATTTCACTAAGCTATAAATTTGGAAATACCAACTTGAAATTAAAACAAAGAGATTTTGGAAATGAAGACGAAAGAAACCGAGTAAGGTAAACCCACGAAACAATTCATTATAAAAGCCTGTAGCAATTTGCAGGCTTTTTATGTTTACAGTTGGCTGTAATGATAAAAGTATTTTCAGTATCCATTAAAAAAGCGCCCGGCAATATTGGTGTTTGGTATTACAAAAAGTATCTTAAATTTTAGGAACAGGAGTAATGCTGTCTTTTTAGTTTATGTGTGACGGATTAGTTTATCATAATCAAAAACACACCGAAAAACGAGGCATTAAGAAGAAATAACAAAGTTAATTGCCCGTTTTTGAGCTTGTTAAAAAGAGAAAGAAATACAAAATCAGGTGTTTTTTCTTAGAATTTATCTGTATCTTTAAAAAATATTAAATGCTTACAGAGATATAATCCGGTCATTTATCGATTTTCAAAAACTTATATTGTATATAACATTTGCAGATTCTTAAATTCTTGTTTTATGTTTTGCAATATACAATAGACAGCAATGAGTTTACAAAGCCCCAATTCTCCAAGAAATATTTATTTAGCAGATGATGATGATGACGACAGAATCATGTTTGTTGAAGCCTTGCAGGAAGTAGACAGTTCTGTGGTTTTGACTCAGGCTGAAGATGGAAAACAATTGATGGATATTCTTAATGAAAATTCAGATCCATTGCCCGAAGTTGTTTTTTTGGATATCAATATGCCTAAATTAGATGGTTTTGAATGTCTTGAAGAAATAAAACAGCATAGCAGACTGAAAAAGTTATTTGTGATTATGCTTTCGACTTCAAGTGATCCGCTAACAATAGAGAAGGCGTTTGACCTTGGCGCTACATTTTATGCTGTAAAACCCAATACATTCGACGAACTTAAATCTCTTATTCATAGTGTACTGCACATAGACTGGCTTTCATTTGAACCACACAACCGAAGAGAATTTCGATTAATATAACCTTCTGAATCCAGGCTGTTAAAAATTCGTCTTTGTTAATGCTGACTTGTTTACTTCAATAGTACTTTTTTGATTGGTTCTCGATGATGATGGCTTTACTGTAGATTTTTTCTCAGAAGTTCTCGTACTCGAAATATTGTTTTTATGATTTGAAGTTGTCATAATTGCATCTTTAATAAATTGTAAGGACAAATGTAGGTATAACCTATCTTACTATATTATAAAATTAACTTAAATAATTGCATTATTATCAGATAGTTAAAGGCTGTTTCTTAAATAATTGCTGTTTTTTTGTGTTGACTATCTTCAAAAAAAATATTTTCAAAAATTTTCCGGTACATTTTTATTTTAAAGGGTATCGCAATTGTCATTTTTACCACTTCTAAATGACATTCTAAATCTCCCCGTAACATCTGCTGCACGAATGTTAATACAATGTTTCATAATCACACCATTTTATTAATGTAAACGTAACCTTGTCGACCTACCCTCCTTTCTAATTTTGAAGACATATTATAAAACAAAACAGTGTAGTATATGTCATTTTTGAAATTAAGGATACATCGCAAAAAAATAATAAGAATTGCTGCTTTAGCAACCGCTACTGATTCACTAAAAAATGCAAAAGCGGTATATTATGTATAAAGGTTTTACGGATGAGCAACTTGTCGAGTTATTAAAACAAGGCAAAGACAAAGCATTTGATGAATTGTATTTTCGGTATCGGGATTTATTGGTTCGCTTTGTATATGTGCGAATGAAATCAGTACCCATTTCTGAAGAAATCGTTCAGGAAGTTTTTACCACCATTTGGGAACGCCGGAAAACGCTGGTTATTCAAAAGAAATTTTCGGCATATATCTACACATCAGTCCGCTATGTAACTTTAGATTATATAAAATCACATACCGTTACAGACCAGTACATCAAAGAAGTTGTGGATAGAAGCAGTAACGATTACATGAATAACAACAATGCCACCGAAGATTCTATTTATTACGATGAGCTGCAACAGGCAGTAGACAAAGCCACTTCATTACTTCCCAAAAAATCCAAAGAAGTTTTTATTCTGAGTCGCATCAAACAATACTCCAACAAAGAAATAGCTGAAGAACTTAATGTTTCGCACGAAACGGTAAAATATCATATTGCGTACGCACTAAAATTTATGCGAAACTTTTTGGGCGAGTTTAATTATTAAGCGCCTTCCGGATTAAGATGCAAATTTTATTCTTAACAAAAGCGTAACCTTGGCCGCCTACCTAAAAACAACATTCGCAAGACATACTATTAAAGAGATAAAAAAAATATAATGCCTGAAAAATCACATCAAGATATACAACTTTTTTTAGAAGGTAAGCCTTCTGTAAAAGGAGAAGAATTATGGAATAACTGGTATGATCATCCTGAAGAAATATTAGACACTACTATTATAATCAAATCTGATCGTTCGAAACTAAAAAAAGAAATCAGACAAATTAAGAAATCCAATCAGGTTATCTTTCTTCAGAACAGAAATTGGCTCATGGTAGCCTCGTTAGCCCTTTTATTAGGATTATCCGGTTTCTTTTACCTAACATATGTGAGAACAATTTCTAAAGATTACGCAACCAAATTAGGAGAACACGCTAAAGTAACATTAAGCGACGGAACCCAAATATGGTTAAATGCCGGAAGTCATTTAAGGTATCCGGTTAAATTTAAAGGAAGAACCAGAGAAGTATATCTAACCGGAGAAGCTTTTTTTGATGTAGCCAAAGACAAAGAACATCCTTTTATTATTCATACCAATAAAATGGATACCAAAGTACTAGGAACCAGTTTTAATGTACAGGCTTATCCGGATCATGCCACACAGGAAGTTTCGGTTTTAACCGGAAGAGTTAATGTAAAATCGACTGTTACAGAAGAAAATGTCTACGTAACACCGGGACAAAAAGTCGTTTTTAAATCACAAAACAATAAAATTCAAGCCTTTACGGACATTCCGGTGAATTCAATTTCACTATGGAGAAAAAATATCATTGTGTTTGAAGATGCTCCTTTGCCCGAAGTTATTGCTACAATAAACCGCAATTATAATGTTGCGATTCAAATCGAAAATAAAAATCTCAATAACTTAAAAATCAGCGCCTATTTTAAAGAACTTCCTGTTAATCAGGTCGTGGCTTTGGTATGTAATATCATCAATGCTAATTATAAAATCGAATCAGGAACTTATATCATTCAATAAGCAAAAATAGATTTAAACAGATAGAAATATAGATTTAAAATTAGTATAAGATGGTTTTAGAAATTATAATTTTTCGCATAGTGCTATGCGATTTATTTGAAGTACAACGACTTTTTTAGGCTTTGTAATCTATGTTTCTGTCTATTAAAATAATGAAGTAATACAAATAAAAAATCTACGTAGAAAACCAATCATAATCAAGAACAATTAAAATTCAAAAACATGACTAAAAAACAAATGCGGTATGTGGTAAACTGTCAAAGCATTAAAAAATCAGTATGGAACAAAGCACTTTTGTTTGTGGCTTTATTTTGTATCGGATTTACAATGAAAGCAGCCAGTGTAAACATGGGCAAACGAGTAACCTTAAAAGTAGAGAATGAAAGTATAAAAAATGTTTTTCTGAAAATCGAAAAACAAACAGATGTACATTTTATGTACGAAACCAATCAGGTTAATACCAACCAGAAAATCAGCCTGATGCTGAATAATGTAACATTAGAACAGGCTCTGGATAAAATATGCGGTAATTTTTTCCTGAAATATGAAATTGTGAGTAACAATATTGTCATCAAAAAAAATCAGAAAGTAGCTGATGTCAATCAGGGCAAAATCACTATTTCGGGAACTGTTTTTGGAGGCGATGACAAAATGCCGCTGCCGGGTGTTGGTATTAAGGACAAGGATTCTGATGCTGCTGCTACAACAGATTTTGACGGAACTTTCAAGATAGAAATCAATGCATCTGAAGCTGTACTTGTTTTTTCTTATGTGGGATATGTGACACAGGAAGTAAAAGTAAATCAATCAGATAAAAACATAAGTGTCAAATTATTAGCCGATATGAAACAACTACAGGAAGTGGTAGTTATGGGATATGGGAGTGTAAAAAAGAACGAAGTTCTAGGAGCTGTAGGAACTGTTTCTATGAAAGAATCTTCGAGCAGAACTTATAATAGTGCTGCCGAATTATTGCAGGGAACTGTAGCCGGTGTTACTGTAATTAATAGTGGTGGAGATCCAACGGCTGAACCAACGATCAATATTCGTGGTATTGGTTCTTTGAATGCCGAAACGCCTCTTATTGTTTTAGACGGAATTATTTACAGCGGATCCTTAAATACTTTAAACCCAAATGATATTGCTTCGATCAGTGTTTTAAAAGATGCGGCTTCTGCTGCCATTTATGGAGCAAGAGCTTCCGGAGGTGTAATTTTAATTACTTCTAAAAAAGGAGTTTCGGATAAAATTAATGTCAATGTAAATTATCAGGGAGGTTTTCAGAGTGTAGCTAAAAAACTAAATGTTTTAAATGCTGCCGAATATGCAGATGCGATGAATACTGCCAGAGACAACGCCGGAATGCCTAGAATTCCTGCTTTTGATCCTGCTTTTGAACCAACAGCAAGAACCACAAAAACCAACTGGATGGATGAAATTTTCCGTACAGGCGAAATACAGGATTTGTCTATTTCTGTAAACGGAAAAACAGAAAAATCAAACTTCTTTTTATCAGGAAGCTATAGAAAAAACGAAGGTATTTTATTGAATACTTTTGGAAGCAGATATACAGCCAGAGCAAATTCTTCATTTAAACTGGCACCCAACTTTACAGTTGGAGAAAACCTTTCGTACTCTTTAACAGATGGTCAGGCAGCAAACACAACAAGTGGTTACACAGGAGCAATTTTAGCAGCGATTTTTTATCCGCCAAATGCAACGATTTACAGAGAAGACGGTTCAGGACAATTTGGAGGTGTTCCGGAAAAATATATTGGTTCTTATGGAGACGTTATCAATCCGGTGGCGTATTTAAAAAGATTAGACAACAGAAATCCTATTTCGACTGTTTTGATTAATCCTTACGCCGAATGGGAAATTATTGACGGATTGAAACTGAAATCAAACTGGGGTTATACCAGAATACAAAACAATTCAAAAGACTTTGCAGTTAAAATTACTGAACCGGGTAAGATATTCGATTTCAATAGATTAACGCAAAGCAACTCAACAACAACTGATTTGTTAAGTGAACAAACAGTTTCTTACGAAAAATCATTAGGCAAACACAACTTTAAAGCTTTAGCCGGATATACGTATCAACAAACCAAAAGAGATTTTTATACCATTCAGGGTACAGGTTTTGATAACGAAGATCCATCACAACGTTATTTGCTAAATGCTAAACTGGTTCAGCAAATAGAAGCAGGTATGGCCGAAGAAATTATCTCTTCGTATGTAGGAAGGCTGAATTACGACTTTAATCAAAAATATATGATTTCAGGAATTGTTCGTCGTGACGGAACTTCAAAATTAACTTCTGAAAACCGCTGGAAAGTTTACCCTTCAGTTTCTGCAGGTTGGCTGGTTTCTGAAGAAGAATTTATGAAATCTATTAACCCAATAGTAAGCAACTTAAAATTACGCGCAAGCTGGGGACAAATTGGAAACTTAGGAAACCTTGGTCCATACCAGTTTAGTGTACCATTAAACCAGACTCAGTCTCTGATTGGTTCAAGTCCGGCAATTAACTACGGGTATTCTGAAAGCGAATTATCAAATCCTAATTTAAGATGGGAAAGCTCAGAACAAACCAATGTTGGATTAGATTTTACGATGTTTAATAATGCTCTTACAGGATCTGTAGATGCTTATGTAAAAACGAACAAAGATATGTTGGTTCGTGATCAGCTTCCGGGAGTTTCTGGAACGCCAAAAGGTAGAATTGTAAACTCTGGAAATGTTGAAAACAGAGGGATTGAAGCAAGTTTAACGTACCAGAAAACACGTGGAGATTTTAAATATGATATCACAGCAAATGCAGCATTCTTAAGCAATAAAATTGTTTCTATCAAAGACGATTTAACTTCTCTTGAACCATTAAATTTAAGCAGAGTTCGTAGTTTGCCTTTGGCGAATATTTATCAGGTAGGAAGTCCGGTGGGTGCTTTTTATGGATACGCAACAGATGGATTATTTCAAAGTAATGCCGAAGCAAAAGCTTATGTAAACTCAAATGGAGTAGTATATCAGCCAAATGCAGTTGCGGGAGATATGAAATTTAAAGATGTAAACGGAGACGGTGTAATCAATAACAGCGACAGAGTAGTACTTGGAAATCCGTTTCCTAAAACTACTTTCAGCTTAAACACCAACTTTAGATACAAAGGTTTTGATATGAATATCTTTTTGAGCGGAACAGCAGGAAATAGTGTTTTTAATGCTGTAAAATATACAGGTGTAAATGCTTCGTTTCCAGGATATAATTTATTGGCCGATTCGAAAAACGCTTGGTCGCCAACGAATACAAACACTAATATTCCGGTACTTTCCTCAACAGACAACAATAACAACTTCGGGCGTATTTCTGATTTTTATATCGAAGATGCTTCATTCGTAAGATTAAGAAACCTTTCGATTGGTTATACAGTTAAAGAACAATGGATGAACGGAAAAGCAAAGCTAAGATTCTTTATCTCTGGTCAAAACCTTTTTACGATCACCAAATATTCAGGAATGGATCCGGAAGTAGGACTAAATAATTTTGGTATGGACTTAGGGAAATATCCGCTTTCTCGTATTTATATGACAGGTGTAAATGCAACTTTTTAAAAAATATAAAACAAACAAAATGAAAAAAATAAGTCTTTTAGTATTGAGTTTTGTGCTTTTATTAGGCACGGCAGCTTGCGAAAGCGAACTTGACCTTGTTCCGCAGGGAGCGCCTTCAAGCGGGAATTTCTGGAAAACACCAGCAGATGCAAAAGCAGGAGTAAACGCGATTTATGCTTTATATTCTGATGACAATATGTATGGTCGTGGTTTTTTCTGGCTAAATAATGCAAGTGATGATATTGGAACCAAACCAAGACAAAATGCAGAACGTATCAAAAACTTTATCGTAGACGGAGCAGAATCTGATACCAAAGATATCTGGAGAATTCACTACGAAGTCATGAAACGTTGTAACGATGTAATTCGCAATATCCCGAAAATTGCTTTAGACGATAAAACAAAAAATATGATGTTGGGTGAGGCTTATTTCAATCATGCTGTAATGCATTTAGAACTGGCTTATCATTACGGAGATGACCGTGCCGGAATTCCGATTCAGGATCGTGAAAATCCGTCAAATGTATATGTGCCAAGAGCTAAAAATGTGGCTGAAAACTACGCTTATATCGCAGCAGATTTAGTAAAAGCAGCAGATTTATTACCTTATTTCAGTGAACTTACTCCGGATAATTACGGACGTGCTCACAAAACAGCAGCCTGGGGATATTTGGTTCGTACTTATTTGTATGCCAAAGACTGGGATAATGTAATCAAGTATGCCAATATGATTGTAAACAGCGGAAAACACAAATTGCTGGATAATTTTGAAGATGTATTTAAAATTAAAAACAACTGGTCTTCAGAATACATTTGGTCAGTAACATCAAGTGCCGAAAATACCTCTTTAGGTTCTATTTTTCCAGGAGTTTGTCTGGAAGATAAAGGTTGGGGAGTTTACAACGGTTGGGGAAATTTTTATCCAACAAAAGAATTGTTTGATGCTTATGATCCGGCAGATAAAAGACGTAGTGCTACCATTTTACAAAAAGGAGATAAATTCATGTATTTTGGCGAGTTAGTTACTTTTAATGAAGGAAAATATATTGTAAGTTCCAGTAACAGAACCGGATATCAGTTTAATAAATACATGGAGCCTTTTGGTTATGCCAAAACAAACTCAGGCGGAATCGATATTCGTTATGTAAATGCCAACGGAGACAAACCTTCGACAGCTTTAAATGTACCGCTTTTACGTTATGCCGATGTCATTTTAATGTTGGCAGAAGCCAAATTAATGAAAGGCTTAAGTGCCGATACCGAAATTAATATGATTCGTCATCGCGCCGGACTTGGAGATATTGCCGGAGCCACTTTAACCGATTTAAAAAGAGAAAGACGTTGTGAGCTTGCCGGAGAATGGACAGATCGTCATTTTGATTTAGTGCGCTGGGGCGATGCTCAGGCAACTTATGCTAAACCTTTGCACCATTATAACGGAACCGTGATTTATCCAGGCCGTAATTTTAATCCTGCTATTCACCATGTATGGCCAATACCACCGGATGAAATTGCAGTGAGCAAAGGAGCACTTACACAAAATAAAGGCTGGTAGTTTGTAGTTTCATTGTTTGTTTTTAGTTTTTTTACGCTGCAAGCTTAGTCGGAGCTTGCAGTTGTAAAAAAAGAACAGATGAATTTTATATATAAAAATAGGCCAGTTTTTTCTAAGGAAAAGACTGGTTTATTTAATTTTTGTTTAAGCTATTTTCTGATAGCTATCCGGATAAAACAGTAAATTTAATGCAGAAAAATCTATAATTGCTATAAATACATCGCTCCTCTGGAGCTTTAAAAATTAAATCACATAAAATGAAAAAAATAATCACCCTTTTTTGCCTTCAGTTTTTCCTGTTTGCACAAGCTCAGGAATACAGTTCTTCGAATATTCATTCTCATAATGATTACGCGGGTAAACTTCCTTTTTACGAAGCCTATTCGAATGAAGCGGGCGTTATTGAAGCCGATGTTTTTTTAGTGAATAATGAACTTTTTGTTGCCCATACCTCTAAAGAAATTACTCCACAAAACACCCTTAAAAGTCAATATTTGGATCCGTTGGCCGTAAAATTTAAAAGTTTGGGAGGAAAAGCATATCCAAGTAATAAAACTTTAATTTTAATGATTGACATCAAAACAGAAGCCGATGCAACTTTGAAATTAATAACACAACAGCTCAGAACATATCCGGATTTGATTTCGAATAAAAACCTAAAAATCGTTATTTCAGGAAACCGTCCTTCTCCGGCAAATTGGAAAGACTATCCTGAATTTATTTATTTTGACGGAAGATTAAACGAGAATTATACGCTGGAACAATTGTCGCGTGTAGAAATGATTAGCGAAGATTTAAAAGAAATCACAGTTTGGAATGGTAAAGGTGTTTTAACTCAAACTGATTCAGAAAAAATTCAGGCCATCATTAAGAAAGTACACGATCAGCACAAAAAAATCAGATTCTGGGCAACACAGGATAATGTAAATACCTGGATGACACTGATGAATTTAAAAGTTGATTTTATTGGTACGGATAATGTTTCAGAATTGACCCATTTTATCAATAATATCAAATCGACATTTTATCAAAATACGGAGTTTCACCAGGCTTATGTTCCAAAAAATGCATCGGCTTTTGCCAAAAAGAAACCTAAAAACGTTATTCTTTTAATTGGTGACGGAATGGGACTAACGCAAATATATGCAGGTTACACGGCAAATAAAGGTCAGTTGAGTTTGTTTAATATTCCAACTCAGGGATTTTCTATAACTAAATCTTCTGACAGTTACATTACCGATTCGGCAGCAGGAGCAACAGCAATGGCCACAGGACACAAAACCAACAACCGTTTTATTAGTGTTGATGAAAACGGAAAACCTTTAGAATTAATCACGCAGCAATTAGCAAAGAAAGGCTATAAAACCGGAATTATTTCAGCAGGAAATATTACAGATGCTACTCCGGCGGCTTTTTATGCGCATCAGCCCGAAAGAAGTTACAGCGAACCAATCGCCGAAGATTTCTTGTCGAATCCGTCAGATATTTTAATTGGCGGAGGAACAAAAGAATTTACATCCAGAAAAGATGGTAAAGATTTGTCTAAACTATTGGCTCAAAAAGGCTATACATTTTCAGGTAAATTCAGTTCTCTGGATACGATCAAAAATGGCAAGTTTATAGTTTTAGAAGATGCAGCAGTGGTTTCTATGAAAAACGGAAGAGGAAATTTCTTAAACAAATCATTAGCCAAAACAACAGCTACTTTTTCTAAAACAAAAAATCCGTTTTTTATCATGGCCGAAGGCGCACAAATCGATTATGGAGGCCATAGCAATAATGTAGAATATGTGGTTCGCGAAATGCTTGATTTTGATCAGTTGATTGGGCAAGCGATGGAGTTTGTAGACCAAAACCCCGAAACATTATTAATCGTTACAGCCGATCATGAAACAGGCGGACTTTCTTTAATCGACGGAAGCATCGAAAAAGGATATGTTCATGGAAGCTTTAGCACCAACGATCATACGTCAGTTCCGGTTCCGGTTTTTGCTTATGGACCAGGAGCCCAAAATTTTACCGGAGTTTATCAAAATATTGAGATATATTCTAAAATACTGGAAGTACTTTTTAAGAAATAATGTATTTGATCTGACAACATATTTTTTAAAACATATAAAAAATAGAGATGATCTGTTTTTTTTTTTTTTTTAAAAAATAAATTTCTTTAAAATAAGGTATATAAGATTGTTCAGCTATTAATGTATATGTTTCTGTGTATTAAAATTAAACTACTATTTAAACATTGCAAAAACAAGGGTTTATTTCTTTAGGAACTTTATTTTTTCGAGAATAATATCTATACGTTGCTGCAGTGG
>Ga0194135_10000345_pt1 | contig 27038 bp, 15 predicted proteins | sample LitLau_LLRF_2013_FD_134024 | JGI IMG/M metagenome (GOLD analysis project Ga0194135, IMG submission 134024) | Freshwater sediment microbial communities in response to fracking from North America - Little Laurel Run_MetaG_LLRF_2013 (version 2) | ecosystem: Environmental > Aquatic > Freshwater >... | reverse complement strand
AGTTTTACCCTTAGGATTTTGGGAATGTTGGGTGATAATTTATAAAACACTTATTATAACTCAATAGCTCTTCCCATGCTTGCTTCCTTATTAGTCAACTCAATATTTACAATCAGACAATTACCTTTTTTAAATCGTTTTATGTGCTCATAAATATGTTTATTATTTCCATGCTGAGTATAATTTTTAAAGCTTTAATTTTGCACTAAACCTGTTTTAAATCATCTTATCAAAAGATTACAACAAGTGCATTCAATAGTTTCATAAATCAATTTGTTCCTGCGAGAAACTCACAGCTTTTTCATTACTGTAATGGCACAACAATGTGACATGTAAATCGTTTGTACAAATAAACTATACAAATTATTACACATTTACATCAAGATTTTAGCAATTTAAGTGTCTCAAAGTCACATTTGTCACTTAAGGGCTAGCTCAACTTAGCGAGGGTGGGATGAATAATGGAAATCAAATTATCCAATTATATCCAATTTGGGAAAACAATGGGTGAATTATTATTTACGTATTATGGTTGAAATTAAATAACATTTGTGTTAAGTGTCGTCTTCCTTAGGCTTTGTATAACAATAGTAACTTTACACGCATCATTATCTAATTCTCCTCTGCCGCAGCCGTGCATACCTTTCCTTATTGGCTTGTGTGAGTGAAGTTAATAATAATAATAAGCTGAGCCATTAAGAATCTTTTAGTTACTAATTTATTGTTTTAAAGTTTTAACAAGAGAGAAGTTATGCTTGACAATACACACACTAATTCAACTGAAAAGAACTACGAGAGTTCTCAGTGGACTATTACAACAACGTAACAAGAAGGCCAGCGTAGAATTTATTAGATACAATGAGTTGCATGGCAAGTAACCGAACAACTCCCAACAGGAAACTGATAATTTAGAAGGTCAAAATTAATTCTGTGCATTCTTGCCTGCATAACCGATTACGCTTCAATCAGAATTTAAGCTGAATCTCAACCAAACGCTAGTTTATTAGTACTAACATTGTTTCTTGAAATTAACGAAGACTGAACTCGTAATTATGCCTTCCGCTAAACAGACCCAATGCAACTATTACTTATTATTAACATCATTGATGTACAAGTTTAAGAAAACGTTACAAAAAATTAAATCTCAAGCTTTAATTATAATTAATACAGACAAAAAAGTCTGGATTTTGAAACTTTTTCGAAGCAATGAACAATTTATAATAAATCTCACAAAAACAAACAACACCAGAATATTTTGCCTGACTGTATAAGGTCAGAGTTAAATGATGGTGAAGCTAGCTTATTATCTCTGCCATTATGCTACGAATGCAATGTACTAAACGGTGGTTATTGTGAGCCACACTAATTCTTGTAAAGCTCACTAAAATTGAAACGCAATTAAAGTTTCATCCTAGTGTTTGTAAATAAAATGATTATATAAATAGTTAAAGACAAAAACAACACCAACACCATTAACTCTACTACGGTCGCAACAAATTATTGTCAAATCGACTAGAATGCATTATCATGAACTCAACTCTTTGAAAAGAATAAAATATTGTCAATTGTCAACTTGACTTCTTGGCCTCAATCAAACTAATGCACTTTTTCACAGACTACAATTAGACTATTCTATTGTTCCTCGAGTGTTAAGCTATTAAATGAGTTGTGACAGCTGCATTCAGCTAATTTATGGATGCATTGTTTGCGACTTGATTAAACTAAAGTTGTTTAGTTCTGTTTGACTGAAACTTTAATTCATACACACATTCATTATTTTTCATTATGCACCATATGCAAGCGTACATACATATTATTGTTAATCTTGTAGTAAATGGACTTTTATTAAGCTAAGAAAATCATGTTAATTCAATTTAACTTCATGAATGGGAATAGTAAAATGACATTGGCATTGTTTTTTGTCCAGAGTCACCCAAACAACATTTTAGCGGCTCAAGTACAATCACTTGTAAAATATAATTAAACTAATTGGCAGTTGGGACTCTCTTTTGTATTTAAACAATTACTTTGAAATGACGGTAAATGGTTGTGCAAAGTATTTTTTGGCAGGACGGAGAGCATTATTTAAGTTTTAAAGTTTAAGCCAACCAGTAGATTAAAAACTTCTTGTCTTTGTGTGCACCCAAAATCCCCTGAAGCATAAGAGATGATCAACAATCAGCATAAACAGTGTGTGTATGTGTGAAGTTTCATGTTTCCGAAAAAAATTAATGCTAATTCTGGCCATTAGGTTTCGTGAGACTGAAAATTATAGTTGTAGATTCTTATAAAAAATAAATTGACAAACTTCAGAGAAATGCCGGCTTGAGAAATGTTTGTTAGGACAGTTTGAAGTGTTTGAGATATGGATACCTAATAAGCAAATGTAGAAGACTGAATTGTATTTTTCAAATGTACTCGCTGCTAACGCGTTTGTATTCGTACGCAACACAACAACAAACACTACAAAAGATAAAAAGATGAGGAGATGAGGCTGTTAAAATACATTATGATTATGGCTACCTTTAGTTGTATCCAGCAATTATGAAAAAGTAAGATTGTTCAAGGCGAAAGAAGTTTCTTGTTTTCACACACAAACATCAGGTAAGCGTAAGCAATATAGACAAAGAAAGAGTCCATACACACAGGATTCAAACGTAAAAATTCACTTGCAAGTTTGATTCTTAATTCAGCATCAGATATAAGAATGACGGCGGAATGGTCTGTGTGATAAATTTTGTTATGTCGAGAGGAAGATTCCTCTCGAGAGGCATGATCACCCATAGCAGGTCTCACACCTGATTTGATCTCTTGAGAAAATATTAAGCACGGCATGCCCTCTGCCCCAAATGGGCGTTTGACAAATAGCCATTCCATCCACCTAATCCATACAAGATTTGAAAAATTATTCATATTAATATTTACGATCTTCTAACTTTTTGTGTACCATTTTTCCTACTTATAATATACTTAACGCAATATAGTCTCTGCAGACTGCCAACAATTTCAGGTACAGAGCTCAGAATAATATTATGTGTCTACTTAAATGAGTAGTTGTTGGTTGGTACATACAAAAAACTGCCTTTTCCTAATTTCTTTAGGGACGAGAACGTATATCTGTAAAACACGAATGAATGAATACTGCTTCACGTTCTTTCGAATCAAAATCGCGCATCATCAAAATGATGTGTAGTCATTGTAGTGACGTGATGTTGTGAACCATAAAGTTTAGATCATTTCAGACAATTTTTCTCTTGATGCCATTGTGTTTTAATTGTCCCCCTTAAAAGCTTTTCATGAACTTGCCCTATCAACTTTTCACACTAGTTTAATAAAGTAAATTATTTTACAGCTGACCAAATTCTGCCTCGAGCTTCTCGAGATGAGTAAACTTGAGACATGCTATTGACTGTAGAGGAGTGTTAACCTACAATATGAAGACGAGGCCCCTGCGTTAACCTCCTGCAAAAGAAATCATTGACCATTTCGTCCATACCGAGTCAAAATCAAATATTCAATTCATTCAATTTCTTTCAACCAATTTTAATATCTTGTTATGCGGCGATAAACTTTACGACATCTCATTAATCGATTCTTTTCATTTGATCATAATGACGACCATTACCATTTTAATGTCTAGTATGAAGTACGCGAATGATTTTGTACTGTAATTAGAGTTTAGATCAAAAGAGATGTTTGCCTGCGCACCCATAATTAACACTGCTTACCTCCAAACAGTTCTAATGAACACAGATTTCAGACATTGTACTACACCATATATTATCCTGATGTTTTGAATTTCCTAATACTTTAGTTTGGTGTTTTGGTTGAGCTTGTGCAGCTCTCGTGTTGTTTTCCATTAAAACTATGGAATACAAGTCATTGTCTTTGAGTAGAAAACATGCAGGACGGTGAGTATATAAACCATTCGTTAGAGAGAGAGAATAAGGGATACACAAAAGGGAATTTTGGTTGAGCGGAAGGAAGCTTAATTAAGGCTGAGTGTTCTTTCAAACTTAGTCACTTCCTCTTTGGTATACGAGTTGTTTTTTGTCATGGCTGGTGAAATAAAACTAGACCCAGAAGCACCGAATACCACACCATATAATATAGATTCTGATGCTACATTTTGACTTGTTACGGCAGTCTGTGTGCCAGTGTGTACAGACAGTTGAATGCAGCCTCAATCACTTCGGATATACAATACTTTCCATTTCCCATCAAAAACAAGCTGCACCCATAATTAACGCTTCGAAAAACAAACCACACTAAAACTGTTTAAACCTCAAATCCCTTATTCATCTTTTATTTCCTCTTCTGGAAATGATTTCGAGATTCTGAGCTGGCTGACGTAATGGAAATAGTCGATTAATCTGCTACTTACCCTCCGCGTGAACGAGTAACAAACCATGACACTACCGTGTGTGTATATATGTTGTTGTCAATCTTATATGTCTCTGTGCTTTGCAAGTATACGAGGTGCATAACGAAATTTATGTCAATTATAGCACTCGGGTAGACATTTACAATCGCAATCAGCAGTTATTGACAGAAAATATCGCTGAACACTTAAAAGGCGTCAAGAAGCGTCTTCGCTATCAGAGATGCACCTATTAAACTTATTTGCATAGTGAAGAGAGACAAGTTTACTGCATGTTGAAATATTCAGGGGACACACAAACATCTTCGTCGTTCAGTTCGTGTCAAAGCAATAAAAGGAACGCACAATTCGGCTCAATACTTAAATAGCTATTTAAAGCTACGTTTTCAAAGTGACACATATTATTGGTGCCACCGTTCCCGTTAAATATATTTTACTTAAAGCAGTCAATAAAGTTAAGTTGGTCGACAGTGTAATCGATATATTGTCAACAGTTGCAATCTTCCAAGTCGTTTTTACCTTGCCACTCCTTCATGAATGTTGCATGGGTTCCCCATCACCTTGTGTATTTTTCGTTTTGATTACCGTTAATTGTTAAACGCGATATTTGACGCGCAACAGACAAGTCAACAGGAAAGCGATGGAATTAAGTAGAAGGAAGAATTGGCTTGGAACCTTTATTATTACGCACGCAGAAGCTCCCTATAAGTTGTTCAGTATTGATTGACATCCCAACTATAATAATTATTCTTCTTCAACCAGTATAGTTTGCATTCACATTTGGAGTAAAAAATGTAAGCTTCAGAATAATTAATGATGATTTGCACACAAAACTCAAAACAATTATGTGTGCACAAAACAAATACAGACAGTTCAATAATCCCAATCATTTATTGCGATTTTATCGAGTAATTAATTTACAAACTGTGTTTGCCTGCAATTACCCATCTTTTATTGATATAAATTTCTCACATTACATACCTATATATTTCTAACAATTTTGTAAGAAAATTTCTCGTGTGCATTCCGCCGTCTGCCTAAAAGGCTGAAAAATACATTAGTCTGTGTATTGCTGCTGTTCATTGTTCATTTCAACCGCAACCAATACGGTCTTTTCATATTTCACTTTTACCAGCTACAACCCTGTTGTGTCTCTTTTTGTTTGAGTGTCTAAAGTTCAATGAAAATTAAATAGAATCATCACACATGGCAGTGCATTTACAGTCGAAAGAATTAGTTCATTAAAATGAAACGTGTGTTGGATTAAAAATTATCATAATCTAGAACTTCCTTTTCCAACTGTCTGATACTCTTAATGCGATTCAATTTTTCCTCATTTGGCAGCTATACCTGTCATATGTTCGACGTGAGTGAACAGACAGCAATAAAATTCATTTTTAAATACTTCTCACTTTTACATGATGATGAAGGAGAGTTCACTAGTCAGCAGCAGAGAAGTAACTTTTAGTATCCTTCTCGAATTTCCTTTGAGTACACATTTAAATTTAAAGCAGACACCTATTTATTTTGTACGTATCGCAATGTGAAAGACGGATGATAAATACATTTTTTATCAATGATGATTTGATAGTGTGTACAATAGGCTACAATTAAAGGATTAGGTATAAATAAATAGACACAGGATGACTACCGGACCGTATACAGAAGTCTACAATAGTTCTGTGTATATTCCCCCAAAATTCCTCTCTCTCATTCAATGTGTTGCATTATTCTGTAAGTTTAATTGTTTTTCTGGTCTTTGTTTTCCCTCAGTAAATGATGAAAGAGTTGATAAGAGTAGTGCAATTACAATGAGAACTCCGCAGCAACTTTTTTCACAATCATTTGGGCGATCGCAAGACTGGATGTTGCTCCAGGTGAAGGAGCATTTCGTACGTGTAGAACTCGACTGCTCAGTTCACCTTTACCTGAGTCGAATATGAAATCTTCAACAAGATTTCCGTCAGGATCCATGGCTTGCGCTCGTACTCCAGCTGGTCCTCTACGTATAATACACACAACAAAAATACAACATTATAAAATCAGTCAGAATTTTATTTTACATATCATTTTTATCCGATTCAGCTCACTTTGTTTGTACCACCTACCTACCCACACACACCCAACACATACACAACAATCCTCACACACAACTTGTTCGATTATTACACAGGATGAAGGATGAAGCTGATTGTACGAGAGACCCAACTACTTTTTAAAAACCCAACACTTAAGTGATGTAATGATAACTTTCAATCAATTTATGCATCCTTTACATTCAAACAAACTGGTTTTTATTTTTCTTCCCGAGTCGTACACCTTTACCCTTCAATGGTTTGTCCGTATTTCATGGCTGTTGTTAAAGTTGAGCAAGTCGGAGCAGCACACGATACACAACGTGTATAAGTAATAATCCAAATAACAACCCACAGAGGATTTTTCACGATATATTTTTCTCCCTTCGTTAATTTTGCGCAAATGAGCTCGCAGCTTGGTAATAATAAAATTCTGAGTACAACTTAAACAGGGAGAACGCAGCTTTTTAATAAAAAGTTTTAATACAGTCTTAATTTGAATTTGCATCCTATTCCGCGTACATTGACGCAGTCATTTACTTCTTGTAATCTTCACTTCGTAAGAAGTATTAAAAAAGACAGACGGAAAAACTGTATTACGTGGAACTGTTTTGATAGCCTGTTTGTCTGCTTATCATTTGACTCATAATATATCTCTATATATTTATGCATGTAAATATGCATTATACTATCACTATCTATGTTACAATATACACATTATAATAACAAAGAAATGATCTACCAAGTTCTGAACAAAGGTGCTAGCAGTTCTTTCCTCACACAATATTTATATACATCACCCACAAATATGCACTTTGCACATTCAACAGCGATAATATAAACATAGAACTTAGTATCATATATTGTTTAGATAGATGTGTGTGAATATTAAGCTTGATAAGGCCAAAAATACTTCCTACCATTCACTGTTTATCTCTTTTATCATTTGACATGTGGAATCAAAATTACAATTGAATTCAAACTTGACATGTAATACATGTTTAATTATGTGATTGCCGTGTATCAATACAATTTTACCTCCACTCTCATACTTCACCGCTTATTATTATTGTTTGTTGTAACGGGGCATCATGTCTTATGTGTACATAAAACTCTCCCTGACTTGTGGTAGGGTTGTTCCTTTACAGACTTATAGACTAGTTAATTGGAGATATTGTTACATGATTATTGTGCTGAGAGCTGAGAGACTGCGATTCAGTTTTTAGTAACTCAAGTCTCATGTGCAATTTTATTCTGCTTCTCAACACGAAAAAGGTTGATCCAGATGTCTTCAAAATACCCCAATGTGTCATCATTATTCACCATGACCTGACAGTTCCATACGTAAGCTAAAGTATTATATTGCGGTTTGATTATACACGCTTCTTTGCAATAACTGCGCTTTCACGAATCAAATATATTATATATTGCAATTCTGAAACTGAATACAAAATAGCACTCTACATTTAGGCGGTGCATGGACAGCTAGTTTATGAATAAATACCTACAATATTGGCATTTGCCATTTTAGTAAACACATTCGATCTGAAATGTAATTATCGACTAAATATGAGGAAAATCATCAAAGGAATCCTTTGCTGCACACTTCCATTTAATTTAGCTTCTCGAAAGCGCTTAGGCTCATCGTGTAGTAATTTTCAGGTTGATACTCTACAGTTGGTCTGAAAGCTCTTTGTACTTGTGACAAGTTGTGTAGCTAGAATAATTACGAAAGCCTGAACTAAAGTATTCATACTGGTTTTATTGTGAGACTCACTCAGCACAAAGGTCTGAGGTATATTACATCATCATGAGCGTAAAGAAGACAAAGTCTATTCCGATCCACCTGATACTCATTCTCTCGTCTCGCCTTGTATTATCCTAACTACACCCTGCGGAGTCTGGTTTGTGCACCAAGAAGCAATAAAATCTTCAAGGATTTATCTCGACGCGGCTGAAAGTAGGGAAGAACAGTTGGAGAAGAAGGCATGAAGACCCGAGAGAAGAAAGGGTAGAGAGAAGTTGAGTTAAAGTTAATATCATTTGAACTCGGAAACAACGAAAAGTGGAAGCAGGACAAGGACGTGCAACCAGGCAATGCTGTGATGATGATAAGGGTATAGAGCATCACTCTTACGGAGATAAGAAGCGCACAGGTAACCCCTTCTTCGTTGTGTCCCAACGTTAACATAGTTTGTACAGAATGCGTAATAACTCTGGAAGGATTTCTTCGAACTGGCTTGAGATGAAATAGGTACACCCCAAAGAGCAGAGGGAAATTGATCTAATCTAATCGAGAAAATGGATGGACTCCCATAAAACGTCTGTATTTCAGATGCAAACTGTCACGTATGTTTATCGTGGCGGAATATGTAGATTCAATACTAATGCCTAAGCAAGAAGACCTCACTTTTGTTAACATGGGACAAAGTAATAGACCGGAATGAATAAAAGGAAAAGACACGATCTCTCCCGGAGAAAAAGAAGTACAGCAAGAAAGAAGAATCCTCATTCTCTCTTCTTCTATTTCCTTAATGTTTTATGCATACGGACTATAGAGTGCGGATCTGATAAGGTCGTCGGTTGAAACGGCTATAGGAGCTGGGTCAAAGAGGTCATTCTTGTGGAAGTAGTGCCATTTCAGTTAAGATTTGAATTGAATTTCAAGCTTGAGCTTGTAATGTCTCATTACTCTAATCAATCCTTTCGCCTTGGAAAGATTGGAAGAGAAAAAGAGAAGGAAGAAACGATGAGGCATTTAAGATGCTACCTACCTATAATGTAATGACTCTCAAGTAGCAGTGAGGCAAGTGAAGGCACTGTAGTCTGTATTTGCAGTAAGTTAGTCAAACTGTTGGGGGAAAGTGATTTCAGATAGCAGTTATGCTCCGTCTTTGCGTTCGTTCTTCACAAATGTAACAACTTTAACACAGAAAGAGAGATTGGAGGAACAAACCTTGTAACATCATCAGGCTCGATATCGGGAATGTATTCTTGGAGAGCACTCAGTTGTAAATTGATGTAAGCTGAGCGAACCATTTCTCCCAGTCCAAAGCCAGCATACTGCAAGGCAAGTTTTTGAAATCCTCGGTAGCGAAGTGCATCAAGGAGATCTTTAATATCAAAATCTCGCCAGCTGTAGCCTTCTCTTTTGAAGGCGAGAATAGCATTAGGACCAAGCCACACACTCCCATCCATTCGAGGAGTGAAATGAACACCGAGAAATGGGAATCTGGGATCTGGCACCTGAAACCAAACCATGAAAGAAAGAAAATGAAATTACGCCAAAAAGAAGAAGGATCTACGACGTGAAGGAGAAAGTCGCAGCAACATATCTCCCAATATATATAATGATCTCCTGAAGAAGAAGTGGTGGTGGTGGTGGTGGTGGTAGGGTATGTTACATACACTTTCTGTACACAGCCACACCACCACCACCACCTTGGCTCTCATTCCAAGACAATGCCCAACCCTAAACTCTGATGGATTTAACTCCTTTCTCTTCTGCCACCACCACCACCACCTACTACTGCTACTCTGTATTCAAAAGAAAGATATGGAAACCAACAGTCCCATTTACTCTCCATATTAGGTATATTAAACCGAACGACACATAAAACAGTTGCATTTGTATTTTAGGAAGGTTCTCTTTCCTTCTCGAATAATAAGTTCCCTTCCATGTGGTTGGTGGGCAAAGTTAAGCTATCTGGATACAAGATCTATTTCTTTTCACAAGAGAAAGTAAAGAGAACACAATAAAGCCTTCTTCACTACAAAACCAGACAAGATTCATGAGACATAATTCTCCAAGAATTAGTCTTACAAGAGAGGGAACGGATTAGCTCAAGAAGAATTGCTTTTTTTCACGAGATATCTTCTTATGCAATGTACTGACAACCGAGAAACGAAATGCTTCGAGACTACCAAAGAAGTAGAACCCTATGGTCGATGATTCCATCGAGAATGCTTTTGAGTATGCAGCTTAAATGTAATTCTTGAGCAAGTATGAGCCATCAGACTGAACAGAAGAAGAAGAAGAAGAGAGATGGAGCAAAAAGGAATTCTTATTACACGGTCGTAACATATGTATACACTCATTTGCTAATCCCTTCTCATCTTGCTGGATGATATTCTTAAGTCAGGAAAAGTGAGATTAATGAATACGCCTAATGCTTTCGAAATGTCCTTCATACACTTTCACCCGCATGCAACTACCGACTGGCTGGAACTATACTATACACTGCTCCACACTCCGAACACTCGTCTTCTCCAAACTTTGTCGTATAATATAATCTTGGTTTCCCATTCTATGCCACACAATCTAATTGCAAAGTGTTTCCTCGCTGTTGTGCACCAGCTTTTATATTATCGAGTACCATTAGCTTTTATATTACTGCAAGATTTCAGTAGTATCCTTGAAACATATTACAATTTTGGAACTCATCATTCTTACCGGATAAATATTTCCTTTCACGAGATGACATTTGTCTGGATTCAGTAGAAGGTATTCTCCTCGAAAAGGAATTATCCTGGGATCTCTGCTTCCACCAGACATCTCAGAAATTCGATCGGACTGTAATCCCCCGCAAGTCAAAACATATTTTGTTCTGATAGTCTAGAAGCAAAAATAATTCATTTTCAAATGCTCACTCGATTGAATTTACTCTTGTAACATTGAGTGCTCTTTTCACAACTTGGGCGCTTTTCAAGCACTAAGCAATAGCGACACTCATCTAGTCCATAAACACATTAGCGACTTCGACCTGGCTGTGCGAGTTCCAATCCCCTTTACACTCCCACACATGTGCATTAATTTTTCACACAATTGAATTTCATTGATGGAAGCAGTAGGCGGAGCATTGCTAGCAAGGTTTACACTTAAATGAATTAGAATGAATTAAAAGCTGTCACCCTACTTTCCCAATCTGTGAGACATTTCACACTTGAAAGAATCTGTGGAAGACGAACTGTCACAAAAGTGTGTCTTGCATGTCACTGTTGAAGATTCTTTCGTATTTGTCCTCATTGAAGAATGTTTGAGAATCTTGCTTTCAGAAAGACAGTTATAAGAAAGAAGAAGCTCACACACATATCAGGAGAAAAGTCGTCGTCGTCCCAGCCGTTTGTATATGCGAGGGAAGCAGGACTACTTGAAACTTGTGCTAAAAGAAGGAATGGTAGAAAAGAGAAAGCAAACTACTGCAGTAGAAGCGTTGTTAGGAAAGTGCGATCGTTTCAGTAGGGCGTATATATAAGCTCGCGGTAGTCTCCTTGCCTTGTCAAAGAGTAAGTCTATTCAGTGATAAATGAACAGTCCGTCCGTATGCCTTTGTGAAGTATTAATATAGCTCTCGTGAAAGTTAGTGAAAACCAAGGAGCACTTTCTTTATTAGCCTGTCTGTCAGATCGGATCACATTACCATAGAGTACACATTAGAGAAAATAGCTTGGATTGGCTTTCCTTTTTCTCTCTCTCTCTCTCTCTGTATTCGAACGAACAACGAATAAAACGTATACTCTACAGCAGCAGCTACCGAGTCACTGCCACCACCACCACCACCACCACAAACATTCATCTACATGAACAACTCATACATGTACATATAGTTATATAGTAGTAGTTCCCTCAAGGATCCAATACTTTCCACCACCACCTCCTCTTCAAACCCCAGGGAAAAGATATTGTATGTTTTATATTATCCTCGTTTAACAATTCACATGCAACGTATCTCAAAGAATGAGATGGCTTGACATATCGTCTGTGAGCTTCTTTCACTCGAAAAATGCCTGGCTGCCATTACCACCACCGAGCACTACAGCAACCACACCCACGCAATACATTGGTTTTTGGTTTAAAGCTTCTTTACTCGAGTACGGTAGAATATTGAATACCAAAATTTATCTCTAGCTAACGTCAATACTGTTGTTGCTGGATTCTATTCATTTGCATTATTCGTGCTTTCCCTCAGATTAAATTGAGTTTGTCGAAGATGTCTTTGATTATAAGATTGAATTCATCTATTTCAAGTGGTGAGGGTGGTGTGTGTACGTATCCTCGAGCTTTCACTGATAATACAAGTTTTCTATTTCACTAGCGGCATTTTTGCTTCGGTCTTCATACAGCAATAAGTGGATGACACATTCTACTATTATATTACAGAGTGAGGAGAGAGGTTTCGCTCTGAAAAGAAATATTTCCGTGGAGTCTCTTGTGTCTTCACTGTATCCTATCGTGAGGATAGAAAGAGAGAGGAGGGAATCAGAACTTTCCCCTTTCATTGTGTCGAGTGTCCTACAAGTATGTACAGGAGAAAGGACATGCTGAAGTGGAAATGCTGTAGACTGCCTGGAAACTACTTGACTACGCGAAGCAACTGAAGAACAAGCCCAACTGTCTCAACCTCAAGCAGTGGTGGTGTGGCGTGCGGTAGTGAAGATTCTGTATGAATGAGAAAAAGGAAGAGAAAGAATATCTCCGTGCAAATATTTGATATTAGAGAAAAACTTTCTTCTAGAGAGGACAAAAATGGAATTTATTTTCTCGAATCGCACACTCCTCATTCTGACAAATTTCGAGCTCATACCAAACACACACAAGGATCGGCGAAAGTAGACACAGAAAGAAGAAGTATGCACAAATAAGGTTTCAAGTATTAAGTTGGCCCTTCCTTCCGCATTTTCCGTACTCCTTTCAGTTGTAACTTGATACTATCGAATATCTCAAAGATGTAGAGAACACTCGCTTGGGAACCTCACATTATATCTTGCTACTTCCACAACTGCCTACAAACATTCTCTATGGAACAAATGTAAAGTTTACTGCACTGCTTCGTCGTGATGGTGCAGCAGCTAACATATAAGTAGTAGTAGTAGTAGCAGTAGTGTGGATTTCACTGTTGACTACACGCTTTTATCCATGCTGCTGTAGTGCATCTGTATGTTGGGAGCGTGGGTTTTCTCTCCCGAAGCAATTTCAACGAGCATTAGTATATTATTGGTAGTTGGAACTAGTAAAGAAGAACCTAAGTTAATAATATTAATATTGAAAGTGTATTCAGTCCCTCAGATGCACACGGACAAGAAAAATCCGCTGTCTTTCTACAGTCCGTTGTGATTCCGAAGAGTTTAGCTATTGTACACAGAAAAAACTCAAGTCAGAGTCGTTTTATATAATGGCCAATTTGATACTCGAGATTATGTACGATATTTTGTCATTAGAGTCAAAGTAAATGATCCCCAAAGGAAAGATTCTGCAAGGAGTAATCTTTTTGCAAGTTTTTAGCCCATTTAGACAATATCACATCCTTACTTTCATACACAAAGTTAGTTTGTGTACTCGCGAATACATATACGAAGGAAAAGTAATCCTATGCGCTAACACACAGACCATTCACTAGTACGACCACGGTCACTATATTCTGATGGGATCTAAGTACACACAGAGAGCCTATTCAATGTTAGAAATTCACGTCCAAAAAGAGAATTAAGATACAGCTCTCTCTCTCCTAATGTCACTACATATATTCCTAGATGAGTTCATACAAAGCAGGAAATATTCCAGGGGCTGAAGCTGAAGGCATATTACTCTGTGTGTGTGTGTGCTTGTCAAGTATCATTAGAGTGGAATTGTTCATGCGGCAAAATAATATGTGAACTCGTGTATTGTATGTGCAACTCTTTATGCAATAAGATTGTGTAAGCAGCCAGCTTTCTCCCTTCCTATAAGCTATATTATGTACTCTTACTTTAAACCAACTTCTTGACCTTAATGACGGTTTTGCATTCATTTCTCACACAGCCATGTTTAAAATAAAATTATGGCATTACTTTCTAATACAATTGCACAGCTTAGTACTTACAAAGTGTAATAGCAAGCAATAGTCGTTACAATAACTAACCGGCTTTCGTAACTTCGTAACTTGTGGAGAGTCAGGCTTAGTATAATTGAATTATCACAAATACTTGTGGCTGAATGGGTAAATAGCATAATATTCTTTACAGAGCTTGGGACTTTTTGTCGTATATAGATATATGTGTGTGACAAAGGGCTGAAGCAGAAAGAGTGTAAAATCAGTAAACAATACTTATACATAGAGTAAATAGGCAGTGCAAACATTAAAGTTCACGATAAGAATACCAATATGAGATTTGAGAGTTTCCTTTTATAGTTTCTTGGAGGTTAGTGTTGTGGTCATGTGTAGTACAGCAGTTGTGTGAGAAGAGAAACCCTTTAAATGACCATTTGGTTAGGTTTTATAGATTGGGCTAGTCAGCAAAACGTATAAGGAATGAAGTCAAACTTTGAACAAACATGTTGGTGTGTGTGTGTGTGTGTGCATGTGGGAGAGAGAGTATAAGGCATTGACAAGAACTATTGAAGTGGAATTATGTTGGGTAGTTTTGGTAGTTTAGCCAAGTCGTAAATTAGATAAACAAATCTACAGTTCCGGAAATAAATGCCCAGTACAAGTATATGATACCTGATTAAATCTAATGGAGCGAGATTCCTAGTGCAGATCATTCGGGAAGAAAAAAGACATTCTCGTGAGAGAGATGGAACATGGAACGTGTGTATATTGTGACAGGCCGACAGACAGTTACCAGCAGAAAGAGGAGCAGTAAACTCTCCTTGGCAAAAGTTGTGTTAAAAGTTACGCAAAGTATGGCATAAAGCAAGTCAGTTTTGTTGGTATTTTAAGGTACTTGCTGCTGCTTAATAGAGGAAATGCTTTGAGACATATTAAGAGAAAGTAGTTGGTAGCCAAAGCGGTTATAATGGAATGCATACTACGGTTACTGTAGACTCCTTCGTTTGAAGTGGCTCAACTTACTTTTCCTTCATTGCTGAAAATTAATACAGGATATTCACTTCCTTCGGCTGCCCTTTGGAATCTAATCACGTTGAAGTTTGTATGGATTTTCCCTCCGGACTTAACGAAGTTCCATCCATACGATCTTGTCACTTGGGCCCAGTCTACGATCCCAGTTTCCGGAGACCATATTGCCATCAGACCCTACAAATACAATAAAACAGAAAAATAGTGTTTCTTTTCTCCGGTTTCTTTGCAAATGTCACTGAAGAAGGAATGAACGAAAGATCGTATCAATTTTTCTTCCGTGTTTCATTACATCTGTCTCTCCGTCCCAATTGGTTAACCAATTGCAAAGACGTGATTCGTTTGGTGGACTCTCTCTCTCTCTCGTAACTACATGAGTATTTACTTTATTCCCACTCTGAAATCCAACATTTACATTACTCTCTCAGAGAGCTCATATACTTTCATGCTAGTGGAAAATGTTTTCAGGATTTTATGTTCATGTTTACTATTTCAGCTTTAACGATATTCAACAACATTCCATGGTACATTGGTCCAGATTTAATTGATAAACCCCTCGCTCAACGCGCACACAACAAATTTACCAAATTCCATCAGATGGAAATCATGAGTAATACTACTATATAGACATATTCAAGCTCCCATTGAGCTCTGAGAGACTTTTTATCCATGACTCTTATCCGTTCTTCTTATTCCCTACCCTTTTATGTTGGATGTGTACCTCAAAAAAACTTTGTAGAAGAAAAAAATATCCGATTTCCTTTCATATTTCTGGCTCCTGGCTGCTGCCTCTCTACTACTACTGCTGCTTCTGCTGCTGCTGCTCGGGAGAGTGGCTATCTCCCAGAAGATCATATTGTATCGTGTATTGTATTTGCTTTTTGTAGATTGTAGATCCATTTGTCCATCCTTATATGGGCCCATCACCCATCCGGTTCTTCCTATATATACGCGATTATAGATAGAGTAGGAAAAAGCACGCATTATTTTTCACTGCCGTACATCAACTCCTATACAGAAACGATAGAACAGGAAGGGTAGAACCACCGCCGCTACTATTTTTCTACAACATGACCATCATCAGCATGTACATGGAGAACGTACAGAGGAGCAGAGGCTATTTCCTCCTTCCATTCCTGTGTGACTACTGTAAGAGAGGTAATTTGGAGAGAGATAAAAATTTATAGATTGTGCTACAGTTATAAAGATACAATAATAAAATATGTGGCAATCTTGTCCACACGAGGTAGGCAGTGGCAGTAGCAACAGCAGGAGCATCAGTATAGAACCAGCAACTATATGTATGACTATCACAGTCGCTCTTCATCTGCAATTCTCCGACATTAGAAAAAGACGCTGGGCGAGAGAAAAGGATTGTACTAAACTCTATAACCTTAATACAAATGGCTGTGTAGCAGTCCTTCTTCTCCTGGTCCGAAGGACTTGTGTGCTTATTTTCTTACTTTTGACTCTTTTCTGAGCTTTTTACTTTTACTTGCTTGTTTGGTTTTCCAAGACATATTCGTAATATTACGGTTGTTGCATTGAAGGAAGACTTTTTGTGTATATTTGAAGGTAGCTGTACTATATCTGTATGGGAAGCATTAAATGAATCTTCGTTTTTATACTCTCTTGAACTCGTCTCTTCTTTCTCCGTAGGTTATTGTGTGTGCGGTACACAAGTTGTACACAAGTTGCACCGTAGAGCACAGTAAAGAAAACCTTTTTAAGAAACACAAGACGGATAGAGGGTAAGAAGACAGATAGAAAATGAGTCTCGCTTTCTCAATCTCCCTTGAAACAAGACCCACAAGTAAAAAGTAAAAGCAAGAAAGGCGATAGAGGAAGAAGAAGCAATGGTGTATGTGTGTTCAATGGTTGATGGTTAGTAGTATAATGCTTAGGATGTTAGATGCTTAGTCGTAGAAAAGGAAAACCATAATACCTACAAGGTTTTTAGATTAAACTACACAACCATTGCCTCGTCTTTCTCAGTGCACTATCGTTCAGTGAAGCACGAGAGAAAGATTCACATGGCCTTTTTCTTTAGCTTGGTGTGTACACGCAGACACAGCCAATGTAGTAGCAGTAGTGAGTAATAATGAGAAAAAATAAAGTGGGTCGGAAATGGGAAAGAAGATGGAGAACTCTCTTGCTCTCTTATCCTGTCTCTCTCTGTGCGATGGATCTTTCCCAATGAACCAAATCTTTGGACAAGATTCTCTCTCTAAGATTCAGCAAAACTCTACAGAAGAAAAATACGGAAAAAGTAAAGAGTAAATTCATGTATTTCTTTTGGGCGTAACCAGCAAATTACTTGCACTTATGGGTCTCAAGTCTTTCGTCTTTTACTCTTAGAAATTGGTTCTCTCTCTTCTCCATCTGTATCAAAGACACATGAAATAATAGTCTCATGTCGACCAGAAGAACAAAGGTGCACACACTGCTGCTTCCTACTCACACAGCCTTCAGATATATATATATTATTTCTTCATGCTCAACGTAGAATGAACGACTTGAGTGGAATTTCTCTTCAAAGTGTGGCGTCCACTAGAGATAAAAAGCCGTACGACCGAATGGAGTCATTATTACTGGTCTCCCCATTTATGAGACCTGTCAAACGCTCATCAGAAATGTCAATCTGGTTGTAGGTCTCTCTAATAATAATTCCTCGTTGAGCGCGTGCATTTGTTCCAAGAGTTTCGTGCGTGACACCTGGAATCTCAACACAGTAAATCCCGTTCTCGTTCACTGCATCGTTAATCTTATTTCTGTTGCAGGAGAAAGCAAATATTGAGCAGAAATGCAGCTGTCGTAACTAGTAAACTGCATAGTTAAAAATATCCATGTACAGTGGAATGAGAGGTTTGCAGCTTGCACGTACAGCGACAACAGTGAGAGAGGAGACAATGGTGGACTAGATCTTCCGTCTGAATTCAGACGCCAATGGAGTGAAAGTCAATGAGAATTCGGCTTGTGTAGTGTGGATAGGTAACTTTTGAGGGCATTGAATTGAAAGCATGACAGTTGTAGTGCAAGCAAGTACAGTAGTAGTAAGTAGTAAAACATTATTTGGAGTTATATATAATGCATAGTCCACAATGCTGGATACACTACTTACTATATAGCCTGAGGAGGGAGTGAAAGTGACTCGTTGTTTGCCACAAGACAATGAAAAATCTTGGTCAATTACAGCAAACATATTTAAGAGGATGAAAGTGAGGAAATTGATTGGGATTTCCGAGCACGACTTAGCTCTTCTGCGATAGAACTTTCTATGAATCTTTGTTTCTGCCATGGTAGGATGGATCTGTGTGTGTGTGGTTTCTTGGGTATGTTGACGTGTCCTTATTTCATTCTCGGAAAAGAGGCTTTAAGTGTGCTGGAGAACATATTGAACTTATGTGAAAGAATACCACGACCGCACACGTCCATTGGTTAGCTGAGAATGTGTGTAATGGTAGTGTCGAGATGAAAGTATCACGAGCCAACGGTGTTTAGGAGTCTTTTGGTCTGGTTATCTCTTATAGCTTAAGAAGTTCTGTACGAGACCGATAGGAAATAAGGACATGGAAGGAAATGAAAAGAAGGCTGACCTGGCAATGAGGCTCATAGTGCTTGATTTGTTGTCCATCGACAAGTTTGAGTCCAGGCACATTGTTTTTCAAGCCTCTCTCGTACAAATTCTTCAATCGTGGGATTTCATCCGGCTTGACAGCAACTATTAATTTCCCACACTTTTTGTAAGGGATTTCGTTCTTCTCGAAGTACTCGTAACTGAGCTTCAGTCCTTGGACACAAAGTTGGGCTTTCAAGGAACCAGGCTTGTAGTAAATCCCTGCATGGACCACTCCACTGTTGTGTCCGCTTTGGTGCATCGCTATCATATTAAAAATCAACACACACAATGTAATAATGTAATAATAGCATCAGCAGCAGCAACAAAGGAGAAAGAGAGAAAGGAAAAAATTGCGTTAGTCAACGTGACGGAAATTCATTTATCAAACAGGAGACTGGTGTGCGAGTTACTTGTACGTTTATATTTTAGCAATAGTACCAAACAAGGTACAACTTCCACAGTTGCCCTACTTAATAATACTTATGTAACACTACCAATGCCACTGAAATATATAAAACCTTACTCATCTGACGCTACACAATCTAAAATCCATCTCGACTCTCTCCTAGACAGACACCAGAGCGAATAAGCAATATGGAATGGAGCATACTGCTACATAACATATTCTCTTCACTATTTCATTACTCCAGGAGAATGGAAAAGATAAGCTCCTTTATTCGAACTTGTTTCACGAATAGATGTCACAGATTATAGCAGCACAAAGACATGTCTCAAATTCCACGACTTATACATTTATACTTATATATACTTGGAATTAATCATCGTACTCTATTATTTTTTGATATTTTCTAGCGTGCTTAGGAATTCAGACTGCCCGTGATAGCCTAAAATGCTGAACTTCTAGTGAAGGTTCATGTGTAAGTATAAGTGGAAAGTGAAAAGCTTAATCGAGACGAAGTGTATGTTATGTAGCTGTCTAGAGGGTAGAAGGCGTACATATTGTCTAGTATGCTTCATAAATGTCCCTAATGCTGAGAGACCTTACACGTGCATGTGCCTAAATTAGGGACGAGATTGTCGTGCGTAGTCATAATAGCACTTCACTTCCGCATTATTACTTTAACCTCCTCAGGAGAAAGGAGGTGATTTGAGGAGTGAAGCAAAATAGTATTCGACGACACAATAGACAAGTTCATGTACATGCTGGAGAATGCAGTTGAGAGTAATAATACACACTCAGGCTTTCATACACACACACACACACATACATATTGAATGGATGAGAAAATTCTCGACTCGTTCCGCAGCTAGTACATGAAGTTGGAAAAATAATCTTCTGAAAGAAAAAATACGGACAAGCGTAAGAGAAAAAGTATGTTGTCACCCGCGGTGACATTCATTGACATGTCCGAAATAAATGGATTCTTTGCCATGGCTGGTAACTTAGTTTTTCAGGAAAGTAGATTGAAGAGAAAGCAGCAGCAGAGAGATACGGATGGATCCTCAGGCTGTGGTGTGTCTACTGAAGGAAGGAGACTGACTATATATATAATATATGTACAAGGTATAAGACTTGCTCGGCAGAGGGGTTTAGGTTTCCGGTTTCATTAGCCTCATGTTACTTCATACGTTATAGAGAGTAATACGATAATACGGCCACGTCATATACACACCTATCCTACTATCATGTCGATATCGATGCACAAACACCTCCGGGAGTCATTTTGTAATGAATTCTTTCACTGATGCTCAAAGAAGACAAAAACCTCAGAATATATCAGTCTATGTAATCAGCCTTCTCAAAATGCACAGCTCAAATTGATGTTTTATAAAATATACATTTAACATATACGTTTAAGTCATAGAGGTGTTTACACAGCTGAAATAAATATTTGTACGCAAAATATACCTCCTCCCTCTAATGGAAAGCAATCTATCTAGTGTCTTGGGCTAAGGGAAGTTTGATAATGAAAACTCCCAGTTGTGAGTGAAGTCTCCAAGTCTTTTATATTGTTTAGTTTGCTCTTTCTTCCAGCAATTCGTCTTAGTGTGAATTTTCCCCTAATCTACTGCTACGAGGAAAGTTACACATAGCGAACAGTATTAGAAGGATGAATGAATGAGAGCGCTTCTCGGTCACGACTGCCCTTTTAATCCAATTTATACTAATTAATCCCTGACATTTAGCATTTAAACAGTCATTCATCCTGATTCCTTCTCGTGCAGTCTTTGTAATTATACAGAAGGGACTTTTATAATGAACTTTGAATCATCCTACCAACTATCACATTGTACTTTCATGCAAGTCTAAGAGGCACGCAGTACAGAATCAAGCATAGATACGTGTAGCATAAACAACTTTACATTTGAGAACCAACACTTACGGAGGAGGTAAGCGTATCAGGGAACTTAACAGAAAACAAACACTTGGAATTTATTCTAGTAGTACGATCCATCTAATCTAATTAGAAATAATGTGAATGCTGTAATGAAGTATGGACTGCTGATACATGAGAATGAATACACGATGATACCATACAAAAGATTTAATCAAATGTTCTCCGCCAGGTAGTTAGATTAGCCAATAATATATGGAGTAATTTAACCGCATGAGGCAATGGCAGGATATGGTAGGTATGATGTTTGGCAAATCATTTATTTCTGATACACACACACTCTCTCTCTGGGTGATTTACTTCTTACAAGTTTGGGATATTTCCTGTCAGAACTAATACCATTAGCCATTAGCTTTGCCTAAAGTTACACAACGTGTGAAACAAGTGCCATTGTTAACTCTAGCTGCAACATTTTCTGATGGAGTTCTACTTTTATCTGATACGACACAAACTCTTAAACTGTAAGTTGTAGGTGTTCACTGGTGGTTTGAATGATTCCAATAATAATTAGGTGGTAAAGCATAAAAGTATCAACACTGAATGTGGATATATGTCTACCTTTTACAAAGAAACCAACAAAGTAGGATTATGTTTGAATAGTTGAGCATTCTGTACTATCCCATCGCAGTCGAAATGAAAACTCTTGAGTCAGTATTCTGTTCATTCAAGTTGTATATACATGCTTACATGCTCATTTTTGATACTCCAAGATAAATGAATAGCTCTGTCCTTCACACTAAATTCAGTTGATGATTATTGTAGTTTACAGTTGCATGATACTGGTTGCTCGACGCATCAATATATGGAATCGAATTCATTCATATCCTAAAAAATGGCATTGGCCAAAATAATATATATATTACGCGCCTGTCATCTAGTAAGCTGGCTATTGGTTTCCAAATTAGAGGCACAAATTCGCACATACCATTCTTTCTTGACACACTCATAAAATGTGACTCTTTGACAAGACGAGGATGTACGTTTTTGCAACAGCGAGCACAAATTATATATTTATTACCGAATAAGAAACATCAAGTTGGGTATATACATTGAAGTACCGTAGATATAGATGGTTTGCTTCTCAAAAATACGTAACGAAGTTACGTAAGAAAACTGTAAGGTTACATAGGATATAAAACGAAAGCCAGGAGAAGGATTCGTTTGATACAGGCATCTTAATCTAAATATTCAACTTGTATTTCAATGCAATATTAAAGAATGAGGTCATCATCAGGGTGTTGGTATGAATGAATCTACTTATAGAATTAATAAGCCCCTGAAAGATATGCGAAAAAAGCTTGAAAGTTAATTGGAATTCTATTTAAGAGCATTACATAAAAGTAGAGAAGAAGAGAGAGAATAAAAACGAGTGAGAGAAATGACGGGAATTGCAATATTCATGATGGAGAAAGCAGTAGTCAAACAAGGACAGAAAGAAATCCAATTCAATCTTCATGTTTCATGTCAACTCACGAACGAGGAATTTAAAGTGAAAGTCTCTTCTTTCTTCCATCTTACTTCTAATGACGTATGCATCACTACACACAGTTTACTCTGCATAACCTTTTGGGTACGAACCAGAATATTTACTCAAGAGCTTGTGCTCCACTACGTTGACTTTAATTTATCCATATATATTTATCTACACATCTATTTAAGTGCAACTATGTGTAGTGCTAGTTAACGCTTTTGCATATTCCACTTGTGCAAGACTTATTCACTACTCTCCTGCTTCACTCTCAAGTCCTTTCTATTGGTTGGCTGGAAATCACAAGTTAGCCTCAGGAAATCCCATAAAATAAGAGGAATTCACGTAACCGTAAAAGCAACTTCAATTTAAAGACTTAAATTAAAGTGAAAAAAGGTTTTGCATGTAAATTCCTGGTATATTCAATAATTTATATTTAGTTAAAAAAATAAACTTCTCTAACTGAAAGTTGTCTAGAAAGAAAGACATAAAATAATATTTCTTATATAACTTTGTTTCTTGTATAAGTTTTACATTGTAAAAACAATTATTCTAAAGGGTAATTCACCTCTGGCATTTTGATTTACACTTTTTTTAAATCTGTCTCAAACTCAAACCGGATCTGAAACGAGAATTCTTGTGTGTATGCTAATTAATGGCTACTGAGGGAGAGTGCTTTCTTACTCTCTCTCTCTCTCGCTTGTTATATATTAACACATAAGTCTGCACGTAAGTCCCGTCAACCATCGACATCGTGTGCATTTCTTGATTTCTTCGCACAACCGCTGGTATATATATCGTTTAATATACGCGGTCTGGGCTTTCTCCATCATGCAAATGCACTACACATTTCGAAACCATACATCTACGAAACCCAAGTCACTTCGTCTGGATTATAATTACTCAACTTTTGGCTTTAATTAGTTTTGTTCGGGTTGTGCTGCTCCTCGATCAATCTCTACTGAAGAAGAGAGAAGAGGTTCTATAATAATAATGTGACCATATTGTTATATATAAATGAGAGTATGTTTTAGCCAACATGCTACTTTCTCCCTACGTACACACACCGGCCTTTTCCGGTGTTTCATTGTGGTGGTGTGTGTGTGTGAATAGTATGCAAGCGTATGTGGTGGCTCTTTCTTCTATATATTGAGTGGGTCTAGTCATGGCACAAATTACCAAGTTTAATTTATATGAAGGCTTTCTCTCTCTCTCTCTCTTTCTCTCTTGGTCGTGTGCAGTTTGTTTAACACGGTCTGAGCTAGATCTTGCGGAAAACTCACCGGTCATTACGGAACTCACTGCTGTGGAGAAAGGGAAGTGAATGAGCATTTATATATATGTATACAGTATATTCTGTGAGAGCGTGAGAGACCAAAGGGCTACTAAGAGAGCAGCAGATAAATAGCATGTTATGAACACGGAGAGCTTTGACGTATTATTAATAATAATTCTCATTTGCTAGGCTCAAGAAGAATAATGAGTGCAACCTGGAGTTATTACAGAAGCCATTGCATTGCTTACTTAAGCTTTAGTTTTCGAGTACATTCGTACACTTATATTCACGTTTTGTTTTCTCTGTGATGATGATGGAGTGTAGTCTGATAGATGGATGGGAGAATTGTATGGTAATAGTTGGTGTCGGAAAAGGTGGTGGTGGTGGTTCTTTCTACTTGTGTGATGGTAGAAAGATCCTGCTGGGGTCTTTTTACTCTCTCGAGCTAACGCTTAAAATAGAATCAATGCAATGTTTTCCTATGTAATGGGCTCAACTAACAAGAAGACTTTCCGGGGAAAGAGTAATAACTAGTCGACTGTAGTGTGCTTGTCCAATACGTGTGTGTTGTATAATTTTACGCCCCTTGTGTAGGGGGAAAGAGATGGAGGAGAAAGGATAAATGCAAGACGACATGACCACACCAGAGAGAGAGACTTAGTTAGTTGCTCTATGCTTTCTTTACAACTGCAAACACACAAGGAGTTCGGCATCCACTAGAGCACGTCCTCAGGTTCAGGAGCTCCAAGGAAAGCAACACACACAGAAGGAGTTTATGCACATGTAATATGCATGCAACTTCACAACCAATTTACTTTGGATGATCACTATGACTCATGATTTTGCTAACTCAAGATGACTTCATTTTATAACTTTGTCCGAACTGATGAAATGAAATTAACCTTTTTCCGAGAAGTATGATATTCTTCCTACTTTCCCAGAGTAATGGAATTTGTGTCTCAAGAGAATTTCCAACTTACTCCGTTGCTAAACTATACACCTACATAGTCTACACGTAGACTGCTTCCTTGTCTGAACTCTCCAATGATACTCGTGTCTGTCCGTCTAGACTGCTGGGTAGCGATTTGTTCTCTTGATTCTATACTTGCTTACAAATACAAATATACCTAAATTGTATTTGCTCATCATCAAGCGTATGTTTGTGCATGCACAGAATGTACACACATGAGATCAAAGCAAATCAAAACTTTGCATGCGTTCATTCCCACACAGTTCCATTTCAGTTAGTAATTTAGTAATTTTCCATAATTATATTATGTAAAGAACTTCATCCCATCATTACATAGCTTCCCATGTCAAATCCTCTTCCTAGACAAGCGTATTGTTTGTATATATATGCCTTATAGTCATTAAATCTAAGGAGAAAATTCGATAAGAAAAAGAACAGGGTTCGATACAGATACATTCGTCTCTTCACATACACGAGGATCAATTACACCCAATGAATCTGGAGAACCATCAATTCATGTAACACAAGTCGTGCAAAGTTAATCAAGTTTAGTCAATAAGTCAGAGGGATACACACACACACATATGGCAATATATATATATATAAATGTGTATATCTTGTGTGAATAGTACGGCAAGCCTTAGATTCAGTCCATCTAGAATGAGAAATAGAATGGTAAAAGGAACGAGACAAGACAGTGTCTGGAATGACGTTCACGTGAAAAAGTACATGAAGCCTGTATAATGATGTCGAAAATAACTGTTGCTTCTTTACCTGTGATTCTTGCAGAGAGCGAGTGAGTGACTACAAAAGTTATGGCGTGCCTGAGCATATCCAGTTACATATATGTATATTATGTCGGATAGTGGATTATTGTCATACTGTATTTGTGGTGCGGTTGGCAAGCATAATTCATGAGAGTTATAGGGATTATGCAAAATCCGACGTACACTGGTGGACATAAAAGAAAGTTGAGCAGGAGGAAACCGTAACGAGATACGAACCACCAGGTAAAAGCATAATGCCGTATCATTATCCTCATCAATCCTTTCCTTTCTCCAGTCCTGTCTCCCTTTCTCTCTGTCTGTTGCTTTTTCACAAGAAACTCACAGAGTGAAAGTATGGCGTTCCCTAAGCTCTCTCTCCCTCATACAACAACCCAAGCAACTGTCTCCATTTCTATTGCTTCTATTCATACAATATTTCTTCAGTCTGTGCGAACATAATACCTATGACATTTCCATTATTACTTTTTCATTCTTCTATTACATTTCTACAGACTACCTAAAAGGTTCTGTGTAACAACAAGAAAGCACACAATATGTTCGTTCGTATGTTCGCCACCCAAATTACTCTCCTCGAGTCTTGGGTAATTTTACTTTCATGTTGGATTTTTCTACAAAAGGATTGCATTCAACTACTACATTCTGTAATATATAAGCTCAACCTAGAGTTGTCACAGAGTATATAGCAGCAGCAGATACAAGTTATAAAATATATATGAAAGATATATACCGAGAGTCGAGGGAGCTAATCAACTTTCTCCCATATTCAATTACTATCCAAACTCGCAGCTCTCTCTCATAATTGTATCGCCGTGTGGTTTACTTTCACAGGAGTTGCACACACATGTAATATTATTACACTATGCTTTTCAACTTCTGTAAACCTCCTGATACATTTTCACTTTTGGCGACTTATATTTATATATACTTCCTTGAATTGCTTGTGTATTCCTGGCCTGTCCTTTCACTCTGTCGAGTGTGGTTTTTATCAAGAGAACTCGAATTCGTAATTGAGACCCTTTCATGTTCCTTTCATTGTCATATTTCATCAAAGCACAACTTATTCTCTCCTTCGCTCTTGCCACGTTTTTAACTCCTAAGGCAGCCTACACACGTCTCTGTCTACCTTCCACTTGCATCAATCTCGCGAAATACACTCAACACACCATCATCGAGAAAGAAGGATATGTTGTACAGCCTTAAAATAAAACAGGTAGTGTGAGTATCATATAATCATCCAAGTTACGGTTTTATCCTTGCAGGGGCTCGT
>Ga0194135_10000344_pt1 | contig 27081 bp, 28 predicted proteins | sample LitLau_LLRF_2013_FD_134024 | JGI IMG/M metagenome (GOLD analysis project Ga0194135, IMG submission 134024) | Freshwater sediment microbial communities in response to fracking from North America - Little Laurel Run_MetaG_LLRF_2013 (version 2) | ecosystem: Environmental > Aquatic > Freshwater >... | reverse complement strand
ATGATACAAACGTACGATTTGACTCGTACTTGTGCTTGTACTTTCTACGCGAGTGACAGGTTCAGTGGCATTTACTTGGGACGTGGATTGAAGGTATTAATGGGGGGATGGATTTAGTGCATGAAAATTGAAGGTTACTAATTAACTTGGGATGTAATTCGGAGTTAAGTGTGTACCTTCCGTCAATTAGTGTAGTGCAGTGGGGATTGGCGGTAAGGATGGTGAGTCAAAAGGGGTACTGTGAGAATGAAGTGCTTGATCGGGGCAAAACCGATCTTGTTGAGAGTTCCTTTCACAGATAAAAAGCAAAAGACGGACGGAAATACACTACTACTACTACTACTACTACTACTACTATAAAGTTATATGCGTGAAATGAATGTTAGCTAGAAAATAATAGTAATGATGATGATGCTTTGCATTAATTTATTCTTTACTATTTCTCACAAGTCAGGTAGATCAGGTCGGTAATTCTACAGGGAGGTAGAGAGGTAGAACACTTAAAGTTACAAGTTAATAAGTTCACGTTCAGGAACGAATTTATAGTTGTTCGTCTCAACTCTTTTAGATAAATGAGATGTAAGACTGAACACTTCGACTTAGCACCTTTAGAAATCCAGCTTACCTACCATTCTATTTTAAGCTTTAGATAACTAGATACAATGTGTCATCAAAGACAATCTAACCGTTAGCTATATATAGAATAAATTGTATAATATTGCTGATAATAATCTGAGAACCACGTCAAGCATTAATCAACAATGCCTCTACGTGGTTTTAAAGATATTCACAATGTCACAGGCTGATTGATATTGATAAGGTAAAGTCATTAGGTAAGTCAAGTATATAGTAAATGCACTTCAGAAGTAATTACAATTAATTTACTAATAACATCGATAGTACATTTTGATTTGAAGTTTCTCTATATCAAAATGAATATTAATTCTGGACGGTTTTCATACATATAGTAAATAGTTGGCTTGTCAAAATTAAATTGTTCGTTGTCATTGAAAAATTATGAGACATGGTTGGACATCGAACTGAATCAATGTAGTCCTTGTTTGTACGCAAAGTTTAGTCAAAGTTTAGAAGTCAAAAAAGTAATCATGGATCTTAGAGAGTCACAAGCGACACTATCTTCTTGAATGTCACTTTCTTATAGTCGTCACGTTTAGAGGGTATAGAGTTATCTAGGGAGATCATTCTCCACTCTTGCCACCAGTTAACTCTGCTTCGTATTGTTTTCTGAAGCAATCTCCAACTGGGAAGAAATCCCAAGAACGTTGTTGGTATTGATTCCACACGTACGTTTCTTGACCCGTGTAATCCGTATCCGGTTTGTTGATTAAGTACAGCAGGAAGAACCTACGAGTTTTAAGTCGTTAACGTGATTTTCAAAGAAAATATCCTTGCAATATAATTTTAGTAATTTACATGTAATTTGCCAAGTTATGTTCCTTCAAGACGTGCGTGTCAAATCCATGCGGCACTACATCAAAGTAGTCTTTTCCAATTCCACAAATGAAACATTCAGATTCTAGCGTCTCCGAGACACTGTTCAACTGATCTCTGAGCTCTCCGAAAGCGTCAATGATCAAACCTGAAATTATACAAGAATTATGAAACAAAATGTTTCAAGTTGGGGTCCTGCAACTAATTGTAAGTTTGCAGCATGGTATCAGTTCAAGAACGAATTTTCACAGCATTTGACTCAAAGTTCCTTAAATCACTTCCATCATATCATAATGTCGTAAGCATGATTACTTAATGACAATATAGGAATACACGCACCCTGAATGATAGCCAATAAAATGACAATAACGAAGAAGAAGAAAGTAATATCAAAGAAGATTCGGTACACTTCAGAATCTTCACCATCTGGAGGTTCGATAACGTCACCAATACCACCACCAGCTCGTACACCTTGATACAAGTGGAACACGAAGCACTGCAAAACAGAATAGGACAAAAGTTTGAATCTGAACATTGTTCGAATAAGAATAGGTGCAATTTCTTTTATCTTACAGTAGCCATGTCGTGACATTTCTGATCAACTTCATCATCCTCCTCGGTAACGTAAAACTTCCGGAAGAAATTGAAGGCAACGACAGTGTAGATGTACACAACAATAGTCAACAACATGACGGTTAACATTAATTGCTTTCCGTTGTGAGTGACAGACTGCAAGATCGTCTTCAAGGCTGGAATAGCCACGGCGATATCCAACAAATGAGCAGCAAAGAAGAAGAAATTGAAGTTGCCCAAGATTGAAAAGCAAAAATACCACAAGCTGTACAAGAAAGCCTGCAAAACAGTTTGCGTTTAGTCAATGGCTACACTTGTAATGGATGATTTGAAACAAATATTTACATTGTCGGTAACGGTGACTCCGGCTTTCCAAATCTGATAACGCCAGTCAACTCCAGACAAGCTGAAATGATTTTGACAAAGTTACATATAAAATATATCAAAAGTTGAAAAAAACTATATAATCTTTATTATGAGTGAATTCACTTACTAGGCCATAATTCCTCCATCCAAGTTCTTCTCTTCAACACTGAAGCTCGTCTTTTCCATGCCCAATAATGTCGAGATGGATTCGAAGTCATAAGTTTCGCTGTACTTTTGACGAACTTTCTTCTTGACAAATTTGTCCCAGTAGTTAACAGGGAATGATCTAGGACAGAATCATTTACTTAAAGACAAATCATAGCAAGTCTTCAATTATACTGAGATGTCGTACTTTGCAGAAATGACCAGTTTGTCCCAGTGAGCTTTAATATCATCGTCTTCAGGCTGCTCAGCAATGTAAAGACCATCAAATTCCAATCGCCGAGCAATTTCCTTCTCACGCTTGAAGATGGCCAGAGGAACTTTAAGATGGTAGTAAGCAAAGAGCATGGCCAACGAAACGATGGAATGGACAACCGACATAATTCGAATAACATGGGCCATGTAGTAGAACTTCTCGTCCATGTGAACCCATTCCGGAACATCTTCCTCCTCCTCTTCCTCCTCATCGCCATCCATCGTGTCGTTCCCAGCGCCGCTGCCAGAGGAAATATCAGCAGCAAAGTCAGCACTGCCTTCCAAACCAGATCCATCGTCACCATCATCATCGTCATCCATATCTTCTGCAAGAGCTGTCGCCTAAAAGAAGGAAATTATTTGTACATGATTCTTACTCTCACACTTCTCATTCAACGAATTCACGAGTCTTTTTACCTTGTAAAAGAGCAGCATAAAGTTAATGGAGAAAGCAAGAACCAACGCGACGATCTTCATGTTGTAGAAGTTCCTAGCGAGGAAGCTAACGATGCCGTTGACATAGCCAGAGAAATCGATCTAAAAAACCAAAACATTTTTGGTTACCATTCGTCATTTTTAATCCAACTCCAATTGTTATTATTAAACTCATGTTAGTAAAGCAGTTAATTAAACATTACAACGTCAAATACGCTTGGATCTTTTGGAGGCTTCCGTTTCTTATAGAACATTGGAGTTCGGTAAGGCCTCGGTTCCTTCGGAGGAGTCTCACCTTCCCCAACCTTAATTACGTCTACACAATCGTTCTCAATCTTATTCCATTTTGTTCATTTGTTTCAACGTCAATTTACCATAATTCAAAACAAGCAGCAAGGGGAACAAACACAACAATTAAGACTTCTCCGTATGCATATTTGCATATATACTTATCCGAATCTACGCTTGAATATATACCTCTAGATAATCTTTTATCACATAAGTTTTCGCTGCTTTATACGGCTCTTCTTCTACTCTAGGGCCTAAGAAATCATCTTCATGATCGTAGTAATCTAATTCATCATCGTCGTCGTCGTCATTATTTTCTTCCTTTAACGTTCCATTAATTTAATCGAAGATCGTGTGATGGTATCAAGTTATTCCAATGCAGCATTAAAAGTTAAATGACACACCAAACAGTTAGTACGCACGTAATGTTTTCACATTACAGGAAGGTGCAGTTCATACCTGAGACACTACAGAATGTTCTTCATGAGCAGGAGTCACAACATCCAAGGGATGTACAACTGCCGGTGCTGCAGCTTCAGACGCAGCTCGTTCTACGATTTCTCCAGGAGAAACTGACGCTGCCCGAATAGCCAAGGCTTTGTCTCCTCCTTCTTCGCCGCCACCTTCCGCAGCTACCAACTCACCACCGCTTTCCTTCCTAAAATTTCACAAAATTAAGTTTAAATTCTTACCGCATGTTAAAATACAAGAGTACTTACGGTTCTTCTTCAGTTTCGCCACCCAAAATGGCAAGCATTCCACCGAGACCTGCAGCTTGTTCGTCAGGGGGTCCTGTAGAGGCTGGTAAGGCTGAAGGTTTCACAGGAACGCTGTATTCGTCTGGTGGCTTCTCTTCCTCTACTTTTTCTGGCGGAGGACCTCTCATCAAGTTGATAAGAGCCTTGCCTAAGAACCTGTAAAGTCAAAAACTTTAGAGCCCCGTTCTGTCGATTTCGTTCTAGGTGAGTCCTTACTTGAGAAGGGTGCCAAAGTTTCCACCACTAGCGTAGAAAATCCAGAATAAAAGCTTGAAGAATCCAATGATCAGCTCCACAGGGGTCATCTGTTGGAGCTCCCTAATCTTGCGCTTGATGTTATTTGGACTCAACATGGAGAAGAACGCTCGGATATGTGTCTTCACAGCTGTGTAAGCTTGCTTCACAAGTGTTCCCCTAAAAGTAAGGCCAGTCACATTTTATTCTTTGAAATTTAATTATATAATCTCGTTAACGCTACATTTACTGCACAAATTAAAAGCAAAAGCGCTAATTGGTGACTTAGTAAAGTATTATGCGTCGCTTAATCTGGAGTATATTCCAAATACCACATAAATAAGAAACTAACAAAACAAACTGATTAAACGAGTAAAAGCGTGAGTGCAGGAAAAGATTTTGTAAATCTGAAGCTGAGAGGGCTCACCTTTCTGTCCAAGTCATTCCTCTAAAACGCGCAAGGGAAGTAAACAGGACAAATTTTTATTAACGCTAAACTAATGAGCAGGGGTTTAAAGATATCATACTTATCTTTTTCTAGCTAAGAAAGCAAATCTACCTTTGACAATATACAAAGACATGAAAACTGAATCTATATACTTGATTTTCCAAGAATTCTGGAAAATTTCAATGCAGGGTAATGTACCATTTGAGTAGGGATAAAAAATTGGAAAACGAAATCAGCTGCTTCATTCATTACAGATTTTCAAAAATTACGACGGCGATGAAACTCACTTTTCTTCATCCTCATCAGCAGGAAGTACAAATGCTGGCTCGCGTGCGTGTCCACCGTGACCTTCTTCTTCCACAGCCATCAACGCATTTGCATGTTGCATTTCAAAAATAGCATCTTCACAGAAGTTTACAAACGCCTCCAACTTTTCCTTGTCTCCTCCTTCAGTGACGATGGAGTAGAAGAATGCTCTCTTCGATTCCTATGAGACAATCAATAATTTGAGAGTAGAAAAAATGGCGTGTAACAAAAATCAAACTGATTGATTAGTTAATTAACATTTCAAACGAACTTTAATTTGTGGTTTCTCCCATTGTTCAATATTTGATTCTTCGATTTCGAAGTATACTCGCTCTATTCGGTGACTGCTACCCATGATTTCGATACGACCCAAGAAGGCTTCAAAGTAGTTGAGAACACTTCCTGCAGTCTCCAAGAATCGGGCCAACCTGGAAAAGTAGTATTCGTCAGATTACTTAATAAATATTACCAGTGCTTCAAATCATGTATTGATTAAGTTGATTCTGACTTCGAAATTAATGCACTAATTTGTACCTTGGCTCATTAGGCATGTGTTCAGAGAGATTAGTAAGAAGAACTGCCAAGTTGAAACCGATTTCCTTCGCCGGATTGTGGAATCTTTCTGTGAATTCAATGTAGTCGATCTTCCCATCATGATTTGTGTCACAACACATCAGCAAGAAATTAATCTCTTCCCTACAAATTAGAATAAATTTCATAAGCAAGTGCACAAATGAACTGACATCTTTATGTATACTTACGTTGTGTAATTTTTGCCTTGTTCCATCTTCTCCTTAAATTCTTTTGGAGTAATCCATCCGTCCTTATTTGTGTCCATTTCCTAATTGCATAATATTTCCAGCGTTAGAGTATTACATATTTGAAGGGCGCATAAGATTATTGTTAACAGAGTAATTAAGCTTATCAATGAAGCGGTTATAAGCAGAGTTTCAAGTGGCATTGTAGCATTAGAAAAAGACCAGATATTGAATATTCATAATGTGGAATTGACAAACCATAAAGGAAGAAGAGGACGTGAGATCCTTAAGCTTCAAGAACATATCGAAATAACGAAGAATAATCTGAAAATAATGAGAGTGCATACAAAGCTTACAATTAAGTCTCATACAGTAAGCACATACAATAATCAAAGAAACAACTTTAAGGTGGAGAAAAAATTGCGGACAAAAATACTGCGTTCTACAGCTTGGCTTACAGTTCTTTACCACGTTGTGATGCAATTACTCTACAAAAATTCTTGAGGTATATTATAAATGACCAACCGAAAATGAGATGGATAACGAGAGGTTCTTAAGTTTCAAAAATGTATTGAAGTATCGAAGTATCTTCTGCATTCCCATTGTACGCAGCATAAATTGTTTCATATTAAAAGTTGTTTCATATCGATTTAAGAGTAACAGGTTTAGTTATTGAGCTTATGTAGAATAAATTACCTCAACGTTGGAAGCAGATTCCACGAGAGTGTCCACCATTTGCTTACCAATTGTACCATTGACGACATTTCCTGAAATTATCAAGTCGTTTATTAAGTTTTATTGGAATTCGTGCATTTTAGTCTAGAACGACTAACCTTCAAGCATAGACAACATCATGATAACCATGTCTTTTTGGAGAGACAACAGTTCCTTCAGTAAATCAACCTGACTGGCATGTTTGGATAATTTGGCTTGCATATTGGCAAACAAGAAGAGGAACCCTCCAATTGCGTCCCATAATCTGGAATGAGCCAGCGCTTGCTGATTCTGTGTGCAGGGACCTTGAATTACTTCAGTGAGCGTATTAAAAACTTGACTAGCGACTCCAATAGCCTTGAAGAAGTTAATCTTTCCAGCAGGGTCGATAATCTCTTTCGAAGAATAATGCCAGTAGAAGTCCATGATGGATTCTTGCAAGCGCAGCAAGTAATCGACTGTGCAAATAACGACATTGACGGTGGTCGTGTTTCCTGCTTGAGTTCGCAAGTAGTTCTGCCAATCTAAAAAATTCAAGACGTGATTACAAGATTGTTCTTTGCTATTAATAAACAATCAATGTTGATCTATCATACCGAGATTGTGACCTTCACAGGTCAGTTGGATAAACCTGAATAATGCGCAAGTGAATTCTGCATCGTGCATGTTCTTTTCTCCCGCAGCTCCTTCACTTCCAACACCGAGACCCTCAGCCTTCGTGTTCCGCTCGAAAGCGTCCAAGTCGAGGACACTGCAGGAATTCATGAGTCCAGCAATCGAAGTAAAGAATCCTACTTCCTTCTTCTCTTTCAAGTGGTTCAGCATTTGCTACAAGAGATGAGTCATTTCTTAATTAATCTAACGTACTCTTATGAATGGGTTATGAACAACTCAATATCAATTGCTAAAACTTTACCATTTGTACGTCGATATTACCCCCTCTCAAAATGGAAATGCCCAATTCCAAAGTCCCCATGACCATGTCGGATTGGATGCCTTTGCAGGCGGAAATGTGTAACAGAACCATCTCAGCCACTCCTCGGTTAGCCAAACGAGCTTGGTGGAACAGAAGCTTCTGCTTCTCCATTTCTTGTTCCTGCAGTCAGAGCAAAAGAAATTACATATCCAGTTCCAGAAAAAACCTCAAGGGATGCGTGTCTACCATCAACTTCTCCATACTCCCTTCCCCACGCTGCGTCCGTGGCAAGAAAGTTAATTGTGTCTCATCATGATTGGTTAATTATAGTAAATGTTAATGTGAGCTTTGAAGAAGCTGCTAAACGCTTACGTGAATGCTGGCCCCTCCTTCTTCGCCCTCCTCCCCCTCCTCCCCTTCTTCTTCCTCCTCTCCACAGGAACGAGCCATTACACCCGCATAAGACATGTACAGCTCATCGTCCTGAAGGGCTCCACTGCGCTCAGTCATTGCTCCACGGGTGAAGGTTGTCACGAGCTGCGTCAATGGATCTGGCTTGCCTTCTTCTTCCTCTTCTTCTGTCTTTTTCAACTCTGCTTCCTCGAATGTCGACTAATCATAAGATGAATTAGAATTAGTTTAGCTTTTTCTACGCAGTCATTTGTGTACTCGCAAGAAGCAATGATTCCGGATTCCGCTGAAAACTTACTGTGAGATGTTCTATCATGATTTCTTGGCCCACGTTTTCATCCGAGAGCCACATTTCTCGGTATGTTCTTAGGAATAAGTTTATAGCTCGATGCCTGTGAGAAATAACGACATAATTATGACCTCTCCATAAAAACGTAATTTCAGTTACAAAAAAAGTCTTCGAATTAGTTCACGATTAGTTACAAAAAATATTAAAAATAAGAATAAAGGAAGCAGTTAAGTCTGAGCTGGCGAGTTACCTCTTGAGAGTGAAGAAAGGCACGCTGAGTAAGCAAGCTAAGGCAGCCTTCTTCCTGGCAGCGGAGAGGAGACGACTCCACCCACTTTTTGGCTTCGGAGGAAGCGACGCCTACGCGTATGCCAAGTAACCACACCCACTCAATAGTTAATATGGTACTCAATGTATACTATCTCCTACCATAGTTAATTACTGAAGACTGCAGGAGGTTCTGAAGTCGAACGGGGTTACATAATTTAGTCTTACAGGTCACAACAGGTACAGTCACACAAAAATTATTAATTTAAAAAATGAAATCCAACTTGTGTGAACGTTTAGCAGTACACTTATACAATACGACAAAACAAATGATAAAAAATAAGGACAGAACTGAAATAAAGAGTACCTGGGAAGGAAATGAACAGCAGTCTGACGGAAGCAGGCAATGACAGCTTTTTTCCTGCCCACAGTAACGACTGAACGATAAACACCCTTCGCTGACTGCTGAGGGTGGTCAATCTACCATTCCACATGTCAATCAAGGAGAAGTGTGAATTAAAATAACCAAAAACTTAATTACAATAATAATAGTGTGGGTGGTAAAAGCAACAAATAATGTTGGAAAGGGAAATTCTGACTAGCACAATAATAATTCCCTGCTGCATCCTAACAATCTTCGTGGATTTCCAACAGTGCTTTCCACTTTCGAATTTTTTTGAGGATGAATACAGTAAATCACATATTGAGTTTGAGTTTCATTGTCTTTACCATGTGGAGTCCATAGAGAACTTTAGCCATCGCTACAATTCGTTCAACTAGTTCATCTAATTGTTGCTGCTTGTCTTTTACTACGGCATTCTTGGCGTTGAGATCATTTTCATCAGCTGGGGTCTTCTTCGCTCCTAACTTAGAATAAAGGTGATGCTGCCACGACATCGCGTCTGAAGGGTCAATTTTGTCAGGCAGCGTGAGTTGGGTTTTGGCAAAGTCCGTGATTTCATAGTCTTGTAATTTCTGAATGATTTGAACCCAAGTTACAACAGTTTACTAACTAAGTAATACATAGTTAATAGTAAAGACGACCAAACTCACTTTGAGGTAACGGTCTTTGCAGTGTTGGACAAGTTCTTGTTCGCGACCAGCGAATAGGTTGAGACCAACAGGTAGGAGACGTTTGAGACAGGCGACCATGAGACTAGACGCAAGTTCCTTGTCTTTGTCTTTCTTCTGATCCCGCTGACGCTTCTTCTTTTTGGCTTTGCCTCCAGTTTGAACGTTGGACACATCAGTCACGACAGTTCGCCTTGTGGAAGTTGGCATAATGAGTGCCATGTTATCAATCTCATTTGCAGAGATGAAGTTTGTTTCTTCACGTCGGAAGTACTGAGATTTTGACCAAAGGTTGAATATCTCAGCAACATGGTTGTACAGGTGCTCAGCCTCGATAGTATTGTTCTTTAACCAGTTGTTCTTTTGGTAATCAACGTATTTAATAAGAAGAGGATAGAATGCATAAATGTCTCGCACGAGAAGATTCCACTCCTCTTGAATTTGTCCTTCCAGCTGAGAAGTGTCGTCAGTTCCTGACTTCAAGAACCCACGTACGCTTTCTTCCTTATGGTACATTGATTCAGTTTTCTTCCTCAATTTTTCAGCTAATGGTAAGATGGGATCCTTAAGAAGTTCGTCTGAGGAGTTAATAATAATCTGTTGGGTGAATGCAGCGATTCTTGTCATCCACATGGCTTGTTCATTTCCGATATTTTTCATGATAAGCTTGAGCACACTTCTTAGGAGCTTGTTCATATGTTCGACGGTGACAAGTGACACGTGAGCACTGTAATGAGACACACACTTGAAGGCATCACAATTTTATAAGTGGTAATAAGAAAATGGGAATCGAAAGGTATTTACTCTGGAGCGACTCCGGTGTTGTTGTCAGGACCTTGAGCCCACCAGAATGGCAAATATGAGCAGAGCATTGGCAACGAGATATCAAGGACGTGCGGCAAATCGTTGTAGGTCTTTTCAGTGTCCACAAAGGTTTCGACCTCTTGGATCATTTTATCCAGTGTCGGTATGCTTCCTCCCAAACGCGCCATTACATCTGCACAAAAGTTAAGTGATTGTCTTTTAAAGTACATTGAAAAGAATAATATTCAAACTTACCTTGAGCTTGTAAAGACTGGTCTTGCATTTTATTTACTAGAGAACACGGATTATTTTTGTTTAATGAAGATTCCAAGAATGCAATGGGGAAAGTTGAGGCAAAAGCCCCTAAGCAACTTCCAATTGCAACTCGGTATCGCTCGATTTCAATCTTCATGTACTTCCGGCCCTTGGCAAGTGTCGTGTCAGTTCCCAAAATGTACAAGGAATTTAACATTTTGTAGCAAGCAACTTGTAGATCATCCACTGCAACAAATCCACCACAAAATATTGAGACACCAAGTTAGAGCATATCTGTTATATTGAATGACTACACTAGACTTACATAAGAGATCACTTCCATACTCGTAAGATGCAAGATGGTCAAACATGGCTGTGAGTACAGGAAGAATGACAGAATTCACGTAGTTCAATGAAGTGCATGTTTTCAAATGAGTTCCTCTCAAGTACGCGTACTTTCCTTCCTGGAGATTCGTGATTGTTTTGCCCAAATCATCAGCAACATTGTTGAAGAAAGTGAGCATCGATGTGCGAATGAATTCGGGACAACTTTTAGTGATTGACTTGGCGTCAAACGCTTTCACTAAAACTTGTAGACATCTCACTGTTATTTTCACTTCACTGCCGAATGCATTGTACTTGTATCGAAGCAAAGACGTCAATCGGCAAAATAACCTACACAGTGGGAAATTTTAGTTCAGGCAAATCTTCGCATATGAATTACTAGAATAATGTTTATTGCTTACGTTGCCACCATCTCTTTTTCCTTCAAAGATGCAGCTCCACTTGTGCTTCCAGGAGATGCGATAGCGATGAAATAATGTCGATGAGTATTGAAATATTTCTCCATGAGAGGCAGAACAACCTGATTATATCAACAACAAAATTATGTACATTGCCCATTTACTTTCTCGCTCCTTCTTGTGTCAGGTATTTTGAATTCTAACCTTTGAGAAGAACTTGACGTCTCGGGTTGTCTCCTTGAAAGTGCTGCGTCTACTGAAATTAGACGAGGGCACGTGGCTTTTCATGTTAATTGAAGAAATGTCCAAATAATGAAGCAGTTTTTCCAAGAAGTTATAAGCAAATCGTCTTTCCAACGCTGAAGCATTAGCTCCCAATGTATCTTCTTCAGATTTTTCTGTCTTGACGCGGTGGATTTTATATCCTTGGAACTGAATATACTTCATCAGCTCTGTGTTCCTTTCCCTGTCCTTCTTTTTCTCCTTGTCAGTCAGGAGATCAAATGGAACTAACTGTGGATGAGGACATCCTCCTGTAAGTCCATGTGAGTATGAAAGGTCAGAATCCAAAAGAAAAAGAAAGAATGAATTTTAGCCATTTAATCTTACCCGTTGTCTCAATTTCTTCTTTCTTCTTCTTAGCCCAGATATCATGTGCGTTTTCAGCAAGTCTTTCTGCGGTGTTCTGCATCTCCCTACTCAAAGTCAAATTGGCCATATCTACTGGTCGTGGACTGTAGTTGAATGGAGTTCCAGTGTCATGACCTCCCTGAATAAATGTACGACGTAATTTTTATTTGTTATTTATTATTAATTGATCATTGGACATTAAGGATATTATTGCAATTCATTTGACTCACCACACTTCCTTTCGATGATCTTCTTGCATTTGGTCCTCTCTGGGAAGCCAAGTCGACGTCTCCCTGTTCCACAGTCCAGTGAAGAGCAAGGAGGGCTTTAATGGAGTCTCTGATAGGCTCCTTGTATCTTTCCTTCTCCTGTAAGTAGCAACTCAATTTCAGGCACTTTCTTGATCCAGTTAAAAATTGTTTAGTCTTACATATTCAGATAGTTTGTTGTAGGGCTTTAGTCGTGGATGAACTCTCTCATGCCAAGAGTACGGCTCTCCATACTTCCATCCGTTATCTAACTTTCTTCTGGCCCAGGCATCGTGATAATGCTCAGAAAATTTAGCAATAAGAGTGTTCAGTTCAGGATTAATTTGTATCCTGCAATTTAAATCAAGCCATAAAGAAGTACATGAGAGAAAGTACACCAAATACACACTCGTAGTAACTTACTCTTCAGCATGAATAGGGCATGGCTGATAAGGACCATCTCCGTCACTTTCTCCACTGTTCTTCAACAAATCTCCATCCAAAGAGGTGGAAAGACTGTAATCCGGAGGTAAAGCACATCCGATAGCACTCAAGCAAGGCAATGCTTTTCCGAACAAATCTGGATCGTAGTCCATCTTCGAGAGAGATTCGAAAATGTTACTGAACAGCATCATTGTCAAGCGTTTTTCTTCTTCACTGGCAGCACCATACACACCCTGACCTCCAGTTGCCCCATAGTATTTACTACATCGCTCGTAATGAAGAGTCAGCAACTGAAAAAACATTGTATTCAATCATTTCTGCACTTCAAGTTCAAGAAGCTGTGTTGCAAAGTAAGAATAAATTATTACCCTTAACGCTACGGTAGTGTATTCTGTAAGTCGAGATACATCAACCGTCAACTTTCTCAAGAGCTTGAGAAGCATGTTAGGTTGCATTTCTCGAGTGAGAGCGACCAAGAAATCTGAAACCGCTTCTCTCTGTCCCTTCGTGAGCATTTTGTTCTTTGAAAGTCTGTAGACAGTGTGCAACGTCGCATCCAACAAGCTGGCGTAATTATCAGCTTCTGCATAAAATCTCGAGTGTTTGATGAGCAATGGTAGGATGGAATTTCCGATATATCTGTTCAGCGCTAGTCCCATTTCTGAATCTCCTCCGTCGATCTATTGCAATGTTCAAAATATTATAAGTGGAATGGAATCATTGACTAAATATTGCCTATTAGCATTCTTGGTGGAATGATTGACTAAATTAATGTTACAGAATTAGCTTACTCTGTCAAGCATAGTTGCGGCTCTCAAATCTGGCAGGAAAGCTTCCTCCAATAATCTGAAGAACAACTCCCGATCTTCGATTCCGTAAACTCGTTCCAAGAAGAGGACAATGCTTTGTTTGTGATTTGGCACAAGACCAGGAGGCATATCTCTTTTAGGAATGTCTCCTGGAAGTCCCAAACTTTGGAAAGAAAAGCGGAGACTCAGCGCACCTTGTAGATCTTCCAGTGGAACAAGAGATCTCAAAATAGCCCTAGCTCTCAGGGACTCGTTCTTTCCTTGAGCAATAACTCCAGAGTCAGGAGCACAACGACCAAGCAGATCAACAAGAGTGCAGTAAAATGCAAGAGTTGCAGCTCCAGTGTCAATGTAATCTTCATCTTCTTCCGACTCGGGCATTGGATGTTCCAAGTCTCCAACATTTTCTCCGTTATTTCTTGCGTTAATTTTGTCTGACATCTGAATTCGTCACAAGTAGATCCGTTAGTACAGTTTGACTACATATTTACGTATTGGAGTTAACAATGTGTCACCTTGTTAGCGTCCACAATAGCTCTAAGAAGTCCATCTCCTTCACCTCTAAGCGAAGGTCCGAGACATTCAGGTCTTCGAATCAACAAGCGTATCACAAGGTTGGCATTTTCCTCTACACTTTCACCACCAACCCAAACGCAAAATCGGAGGAAGTCCAAATATCGTTCACCCTCGACTGGATCCCAACCCAAGTCGGGATAGCCTTTCTCCACAAGCTCCGTATTGGACTGAAGACCACAACGGGACAAGTACACTGCTATTTTTTCTAGCAAATGTTCCCTAAAAGGAATAAAATATTATGTACGGGCATTTTAAAGTTGCATTACAGTCATTAAATCTGCAATTATTTACCGAAGGGCCAATGCAAGTTCTGTATTCTCCATTAAGGAAGAGTAAGCGACATCAAGTGGCGTGCTTCCCCTCAAGCTTGGTCTGCTGAGCAAAATGTTGCTGTTCTCCAGGAGGAAGCCGAGATGCTCGAACATGGCTTTCTGATTTTGTCGCGAAGTACGACAGAAATAGCACAAGAATCTGCAGCAACCAACGACCATTTCATGGGATGTGTCCTGAAAAGGCAAAGAAATTCCACCAGGTATTAGCTCACTTCTAAAAATGCACTTCTAAAAAATTTAACTAGAATAAACTGACTTTTTCTTTGGCAGGCTGTTCTCCTTCACCGGAAGTAGCTCCTCCTTGAGCTTCACTCTGTGCTTGTTGTCTACCTAAAGTATTCATCATCAAGGCCATGACGTTTTCGTGAACTCTGAGGATTCGAATTAGATCCGGATGTTGGAAGAAAATGTGATTGTTAACCAATTCCCAGAGAAGGAATCGCATGAGACCTTCTTCCTCTTGTGACATTTGAACTGGCAGGAGAGCTCGAATTCTGCTGAGACCTGTCCACATCTTCTTTATATGTGGAATTGTCTTGCTACTGAACACGTATGTTTTTTCCAACGCTCTGATGAGTTCTCCGGCAACATCATACTGTCTCAAAAGCAGTCTACAACGAACAATTACTTGGATTAACTTCTTTTTGCATTTTAGTTACACTTTTTGTAAAGACTTACCCAAACATTTCTCTGACCAGAAGGGGACTCTCAAAATGAGTTTCCTCAGCCCATCGAACAATTGTTCGGGTCAAAACTTTTCTGAAGTTTTCCTCTGGAAGTTTTTCTCTCGGAGGTTCTTCTTCTTGTGGTGGCTCTGGAGGTTCCAGCTTCTTTACAATGTTCAGCATGTTGATTGCTTTGGTAATGAATCCAAACCTTCCTCCGTCAGCTCCCTCATCCTGAAATATATAAAGAATTGATGTGACTTTTCATACTAAATAGGTTAGTACAGTTACAATTTTTTACATCGCCTGATTCTTCGTTTTGTACTCCATCTAAACTGATTTTCTCCATGAGTCCTTGATGCATCTCTGTTAGTTGAGTAATCAAACTTTCGCCACATGGTCGGTTGTCCTCGTCATCCATTTCTAAATTCTTAAATCCTAAAATAGACTTCATTTGCTCTACGGGAGGACATCTGAATTCCCTCGTCTTTTTAGCTGCGACTGCTGAAGGCAAGTCACTCTGTTTGATCTCATTATATCGTTTTAATTGATCTGTCTGGACTTCTCCGATGTAGTCGTGGCTGAAAGCGACGATGGACTCAACTCTGTGTCTCAATTGGATATCATTCATGTGATGGAGCAAGTAGCACATCTGCAATTTCACTCCTTCTGCAATTTCCATGTACAGTAATCCCTTTCTATGATCTTCTTCGTCTTCTGTCTCCGAAGGGAATCTCTCGAATACAAAGATCGAAGCTACAATTTAAAAAAAAGCACTTGAAATAGGCTATAGTTTCTCAGTGTATAGGTAAGAGTTACATTTCTCTTTTTCTGGATCCCACGTGAAAGGGTCAATCATAACTAAGAGTCGCTCCAAGTCAGAATCTTCAATAACTCCAACGAGTAATAGTTTGTCAACAAGTTTCAGTAAAGGTCTAAAGCAAAACAGATTATGAAACTTAAAGGCAAAATCAGTAAAATACTGTAATTGTCAACAATTTAGAGTAAAAATTATTACACAAAGAGATTTTCATTGCTTCCTCCAATCGGGTCACGGTTGTGAACTTGGTTAAGTCGTACGGCTTCTTCCAGAGCGTGCATTGCAAAGTCCCTCACGACTTCGAGAGGGAAGAATGGACTGCTCAGTTGTTTAATATCTTCCACCCGTTCCCTAAAAGCAAAGTTTTCCGTCGAGTAATCGGTAACTCTTAAAGGTAACGATCTTTTATCATCCGAAAAAATCTTACTCAATATCCGTCATTTTCATTTCCGGCCGGACGGATAAAGTGTTCACAGACCGAATGCTGTGTCGCATGGCATCCTCTTCATACAATTCTTTCAAATCCGGAGTAAGTGGGATGATGTATTCGTTCTTACATCCTTCCCTGCAAAATTATTTCACGAATAAATTCTCCGTTCCGTCTAGAGTAACTGGAGTGTGACTCACATTGTGGTAGCAAATGACTCCAAATGCAGGGCAATAAGGATATCATAAAATCCACGACGAAGTGGCCCACTCATATACTCTTCCTGGATGGCATACAATAATTGTTTCTGGTCTACATAAGAGCACAGACTATGGGCAGCTCGGAAGTTAGATTGGTAGCACAACGCAGCGTACAAAGTCAGCGTATGATAATGGAAACTGCAGTTGAGTAATGAAAGCGAAAATGAGTTTTCTTTTATCGTAAGATTAATAAAGCTTGCAGAATGAACGTTACCTCAATAGCTTTTCAAGCTCAATCAATTCTAAAATATCGATGCATCGATCTTCCTCAGGGATATGGAGAGCTAACATTGACACAGGGTCTTCACAAAGAGTACTCCATCCTCGGAGATCTGACAGCTTAAGAGCGTGGATCTTCAAGAATGAGTTAGGCACTCGAGCCCACTGATGAGGTCGCAAGAACTGAACTTTAAGTCGAGGTGGGAACTGAAAAAAAGAGTGCATAAAAGTAATGAGTGAGCATTCTTTCCTATTTCGACCTATTTTTAGCATTTGATCATACTTGTGGAGTCAAATGCTTCCCAGAATTGAGTAGCACAGCAGAAGACAACGGGAGTGTAGTTGGAGTTCGGCCCAGCTCAAACTGAAGCATGTCTTTGCTTGTCGCTTCAACAAAGACTGCGGGGAACAATTTAGTCCCTGGTTCCATCTGAAAATACACATTGTCAAGTATCAGTGTGAAGTCACTTGATATGATTCGCAGTGGGGATTCCAACCTTATAAATGTAATTGGATTGCTTTCCATCGCAGGTGAAGTTGACTATTCCGGTCGCAGTGTCAACTGAACATCCAATGAACATTCCTTGAGATGCTCCTTTCCCTGAAGAGTCCTGAGAAACTTGATTGAAGATCTCATCTGCTCTCACCATGTAGCATGAATTACGCTCGACACTAATACATACAACAAACAATTACCATGCATTTCTCACACGTTTACAAGTAATTCCACTTTTTACCTTTCTACTTCACCATCGAATTCGTCTATGGCAGCAATGGCAACAGTTCTGACTTGATCATTTGAGAATGAAGTCGAATGGAAGTGATACTGTGTGGTAACCCATCCCACGAACACGTGAGTAGGATCTTGTCCAGGAAATATTCGCAGACCGAAGAAATACTCGTTGATAAGGTTGAGACATTCTGTGTCAAAGATTTCTTCTGGCACGTCATCTCCCCCCTCGTGTTGCTGAGGCCCAGGAGACTTTCTTTCCGGAACTGTGGGAGCTTGAACAGTCAGATTCGTCTGTTCATGACAAAATATCGTTTAAACGTCAAATCGAATTAAACCCTGCTGAAATTGAAATGTATCTCAACTTGCCTCTCCCAATCTCACACCACTTCTCCTTGACCTGTCATCTTCAATATCGGGAGTCCTCGAGGACTTGGCTTGTTGTCTGCTCTGACTGTCATCTCGCTTGCTTCTGGAAAAGAACCTGTGGAGTTCCCGAATATTCGATTAAAAACGGTTGACGTGTAAAAATTTGTTATTGGAAAATATTCCCACCTCTTTAAATACTAAACAGGGAGCGAGCGTTAAGCAAGCCTAGTAAGTTGACTAATAACACGGACAAAACCAAGCAACATGGAAAGACGATGAAGTCAAAAGCTCGAGATTAAAGAATTAATCAGGAAGGGTATTCGCATCCCTCAGCAATCTTACCGATTAGCGTACTCTTTTCCAACTTCGGTAATTTCCTCAATGGAATACATGCTGGTTTTGGTGATAGCCGAGAAGGGTGTGCGGGTGGAATTCGAATTACACAAGGCAATGATTTATAGGTTATTTATAATTAGTTCGAGATATTTTAGGATAACTAATTCTTATTGATTACTCAAGTTAATCGCACTCTCATTTACAGCAAACTATTCAAGTTTCGTTAAAGTCGATTTGTGTTCCGTACCTGAATGGAGACTTGCCACGTTCCTTCTTCTTTCCTGCATCATCAGGACTCAAGTGATCCCGTGAAGTTCCTTCACCTGCTCCGTCGTCGTGTGAAGCTTCTTCGTATCCTGCAATGTCAGAACCTCCACTGCGTGGGGGCTTCGGTGGAGACTTGACACTCTTGCGACCTTTTCGGGGAGGAGCAGATTCGCCACTTTGGTCGATCTCAACTCCATCCTCTGAATAACCTCGTTGAAGCTCTACTCAAAGCAAAATAATAATTAATGAGTACATATTTTATGTTCAAGGAGCTTTTTACAACAAACTGTTCGCACCTTTTATATCGCTCATAGAAAATCCAGCTTTTTGCATCGACTGCTCAAAGTTGTTATCCTGCCGTCTGGAAGATTGGCCTGTGGCTTTTAGGCGATGCTGACGAATTCTGATTTCGTGCCAACGGCGATTCTTTTCTTCCTCACTGAAGCAAGAACAACCCATTGAAAGTTTGTAAACCAATTTCAGTCTAAAAGTTTGCTTACTCGATGAATTCATCTTGGCAAATAACAGGAAGAGACAGTCTCAAAAACTCCCAGTTAGCTTTCTCCATCGTTTCGAAAGTCTTGTGGCTTAGTCTGAGACTGGGTGGGGAGTCGGACCCTGGAGGAATTCTGGTTACTTCAATTGGTGACTCTTCATTGTCGTCTACATTCTCGAAAATTGGTTGATCTTTTGTGTACCAGAAAGTCATGGCACGGTTCATGTTCCTGAAAAACACAGGATTTAAAATTATTTTTATTCATTATTGAATAATAACAATTTCGGCCAAACGCTACTTACACACAGAACGGTTCATATCCTTCTTGCAATCCACACAGGGTAAAATACTTCAATGCATTTACATCTTGACCAAATACGAGTTTTGCTTTTTGACCTACTCCCAAAGTACAAGCTGGAACAAATCCTTCCCCTGTCACGTCTGTGAACGCAACTTCTCCGCCCAAAGAGTCCATGAGTAACTCTCCATTGAGAGAGAAACCTTTCCAAAGAGTTGGCTAAGTCAAACACTTTTCTATGTCTCCAGTATTTATGAAAGCAACCAACAAACGTGCTAAAACTAACTACAAGACTATTAAGACATCACAAAGTGCTAGGTTATTTTGTAATAGCAAAGTTCTAGGAATTACTGATAGGTTAGAATCTTTCATCTCAATCAACATGCACGCCAGAGATCTTACTTATCGTTCTGTCAATGAGATCAAGAAGTACTCCAATTACATCTCCTTCATGGTATTGCTTTCCGAAAGCTTCAGACGAGCCAGCAAAAACTTTCTCCTCCTTCACTCATTGCAGTGGGGGTTTCAGTTTGGGATTTTATGGTGCAGGTCAACACAGGGTCACAGGCAGGATGAGAGTTACATTAATAAAAAAGAAACGCCACAATCTAACATCCATCGTGAGTACTTAAGTAAAATAAGTAGCTTAGTGTGTGGTAGCGTAGTAGTAATAATGAAGTCTTCCCCACTTATATAAAATATAAATCAATCATTCTTTCATACCACAGAGGTTTCGAAAAATGTGTTCTCTAATGTCGATAAATAAAATAAAATGTCATGCTTGTGGAATTCATAAAAAGTTGGTATAGAATACAACAGGGAAACATTAGCCAAAAGGTATTTATAGTAATGCCTTCATGTGAAGATAAAATATAGTGCACTGCACACATTGATTCGACACTACTTCCGATAGATATAAACTCACTCAGAGACTTGTTTTCAACATCGATTAAGCATCCAATGATGTCGCCTATCAAAGGAGTTCTCCCATAACTTTCTGCCGAATTTTGGTGGATTTTTTCACTCTAATTTCCGTTAAATTAAAAAATTTCAAAATGATATATATCATACTTCAACATTATATAAAAGTCGATAAAAAGCTATAAAAATGTTTTGTGTGAGCCGTGGCAGCAATAATATTTTATATGAAATGTTGGACTTAATGGGGCTGAATGAGATTGCTATACTGTTAAGATAAACTACACAGCAGCTCAATATTCCCAACATACATTGTATCCGTCAAAAGCCCACGAGTACTCGTCGCTACCGATCTGGCATCCAGATTTGCAGTCAACACGAGCCCAACCAACTCTCATGGGGCCTGAAGTCACGACTTCAAACTCGTAATACCTTCAAAATAAAATACAGTGTAAGTTCTCATTCATGCCAAGTTTGTGCTGAGCGCAGAGCCACTTGGACTATTCTATTGTTAAATGTTGATTTCTTGCTTACCATTTGCCTGCATTTACAGCGTAAGTCTTTTCAGCTCTGTATGTTCTGTAGTCTTGCTGGTTTTTCGAACCCTCAGATTCATTTTTTACTGAAATTGCGAATCCAACGAATCAATATAAAATTCCGTTCTGAAATCCAATATGCTGTATAATTTATTGGATTCCATTCAACTGTTACCATCATGTGGTTCTCCTGCAGGAGGCTCCAAGACATAGCCATACACCAGGAGTGTTCTCACAGTTTCACTAGCTGTGTCCCTAATCACACCAAGTGAAAGTTTAATTCACCATGAACCAGTATAGGGGTAGTCTTTCAATATTGATCACTTGATTCAGTCTTACCAATTGGCAATCTTGATTGCTTCATCAACTTTGCTGTAGGGAACTAAATGGGGACTGCGTCTCAAGTCAGGATCCTGTTGTAGATTCATATGCATGCATCAATTTGCGACTTCTCTTTGTGAGAAAAGTGAATCGAGAATGAAGGAAAGGATAAAATAGCTAGCAAGTAACCTCATTCAAGCCGTAGGTCCATCCTTCTGAGATGCGTTCTTTCGCCCAAATGTTGTGAGTATTCTCTGCAAGTGCATCCACCAACTCTTCCAACTTGGGAGTAAGTGTAATCGCACTTAAATCCAATGGAGCAGGTTTATACCCGTTTGGTTGGAGGAAGGGATCGTTCGGTAGTCGTATGCTGCGAATTCTGGCAGGAGGCTTGTCCAAAGAAATGTGATACCCGATTGCTACGATCGTCCTAGAAAATCGATGAACAATTTCCGTAAAATGATTCATTTCCTTTGAACTCTTATCGCCAAATAAATCCTTACTTGAGCGTGTTTCCAGCAAGTTGGATATCGTAGTGTTTTTCTCCATCGGGAAGCCTCTCAAATGGCACAAGACATGGGTGGATTTTATCGTAATCGTCTCGATAATCGCCGTAAATCCATCCAGCTTCAATTTTATTCATAGCCCACATTTCATGAATGTTTTCGGCCAATTTGTCCCTCACAGTTTCGACGAAGGACGGAAGAACCACCTGTAAACAGAACAAAAAATCATAAAGGACAAGATTAAACTAAATCTTTTATGGCTAAAATAAAGTCACACCCTCCAAGTCCACATCACAAAACACAAGTGAAGAATAAGAACACTTGGCTATACTATTTCGTCCATAAAATGACGGGAGACAGTTCATTTCTTTACGACTTTTATCACTTACTCTCAAAAACTTTTTATGGACCCCCCAGACCTTCTTACAACTTTTTTGACACTACCCAAACTTTTACGTTATCAAACTCGAAGCATAACTGACATATTTTTAAAATAATAATAATGTGTCAGTCATGAAAAACACTTGAAATGTGTGACACTTACGTTTTCTGTATCAACAGGAGTAGGGACGAATGCAGAGTCATCTTCAACAAGCATAGGCCCTGCAAGGACCGTTTTTTGAAGATCTCCAAAGAAGAAACAAGGATCAATGGAAAGAACTTGAGTAGGTAGGAGACATTCCACAAGGGGCGAGTGATTCTCTGGAGGAGGAAACTTGAGACGACCTTGGTCACCTCCCATAAGGAACCGACAGCTGCAAAAATGATGAAAAATTAAAATTAATCCAAAATGTAAATCAGTTCCAAAACTCCCCCTCCCCCCCCCCACAAAAGATCCAAATATTCCAAATAAACTGTGTCGTCTAACGAACCTGACTTTGGAAGACATGCTCACAACCGGGAAGAACATTCCATTCAAGTTGAAATTTTTGAATGCCCCGCGGATTTTGACTCCGTTGAAGTAGAAGGTCATCATTGGAACTGACAAGTCCACGGCACACCCAATTACGTCTCCCTTCCGAATGAACGGCTCCGCTGACCCTGGAACGACGCAAGTACTCCGACCACCTGTCCTCAAGGGTTACATGAAATGTCATGAAGTGCCGTGCGTACCCTGTATAAACTTGTTAAGCTTAAGTATATATATATATGCTCGTAATTACCAGTCCATAGATAAGCTCCATCGAACCCAAAGGAATAAAGGTCATCACCGACCCCATTGCCACCCCATTTCTCGCCGCCTCCGGGATACGGAATGTACCTAGGAAGGCATTCCAAGACGAATTGTTGTTTGTTACAAATTGTATTTTACTATTGGTCCTCGGAATAAAATGAATGTTGGACTAATAACTAAGGTTAAGGTTACCCAGCTGTGTTGGCCCATCCAATTCTCAGGTGTGGAGTCATATGCGTCGCTTGTTCGATGTGATCAAGCGTCACTTCAAAGTACCATTTGTCATACATTGCAGATCCTGCCACACGTCCTACGAAAATGTTAGGTCGGATACTGTGAAACAAAGAGAGAGAGAAAGAGACGTCAGCGAGATTTATTTCTCTGTGAGTTGGTACACATATATTTGTCTTATTGTCTGTTGTCTAATCGAATCATCTTGGAAGAAGTCGAGAGCATGAACTAGTCTTAGTAATCTTTGAGGTGTGCGTGTATGAATGAGCAGTCTCTGAGATTTCCAATCACTCTATACCTGCCAACATGATCCACGAGTTGAGTATGAAGGAGCAAGTTCTTTCCAGGGAGCAAATAGTCGCAAATGTTGTTCTGCGAAGATCTCACGGCTACTCCATTTCCAACGCAGAGAGAGCAAAGAACATCCAAGACTTTCGGATCTCGGCCGTGTTTCTCCAGGAGAGAGATGATGACTTTGATATGTTCTTCCTGCAAGCAAAAGACGTTTACAAGTGAAATGAGACAATTCATATGAAAGTGCCCGAGTGCTGGCCTTTGTATAATAATGTCTTGTCCTCTTTTAAGAAAGTGGTCCACAGGAAGGAATAAATGACACTTACTCGCATCATGTTCAAGGCCTCGGGGGAGTCGATGAGGACACAATGAAGTACATCAAGCATACCACTCCCCTCTCCTGAGGCTTGTGATCCAAGTCGGCTGAAAAGCCAGTTGAGGCGATTCACATTGGCGAACTGAGCGCAATTTGTATGGTTTCCTTTGATTATAGCAGCTATATAGGCGGACAATGAGATATATACACACAAGTTTAAAGCCGTTTTCCAGTTTTAGTGTTTATGCATTTGTGGATTCTGCTGTATACCTAACAATTGGTAGAGATAAGATGTGATCACGTCGAAGTTCTGAGTCCCACTTTCTTCCCCGGCTAAAGTGACCAAGTAGCCTTGAGACGTGATAGTGTTGATATTGTCAATTGCATCTAAAATCAAGTTGAGAATTCCTTCCTCTTGGAACAAGTCCTGGCGATTCCTCAAAGCTCTCAGTCTGTTCTGCCTTTCTTCATGTTCTATATATTGGACCCAAAGGTAATCTCCGTATAACTCATCGACTCACAAATAATTCAACAGTCATCTCGTGAAGAAGAACTCGACTGCTGCTACTGCAGCTGCAGTTTTCATCTTTCGTGTATTCTTACCCATTTCATCTTCCGGTTGAGCAAAGTAATTTATCAAGTCTTCAAGACACATAACCATTTCTCCCAAGTCTACCGTTTGGAAGAACAAAGACCGTCTTCGGTTCTGCATCAGAGTTTCCAGTCCCCTGGAGATGAAGGAGAGATAATTTAAAACTTCCCAATAATAATAATAATCTATATAGCAGGAGGAGTTGCCGTCAGCTCATGCAAAATCATTATTACGAAGGGTTTATCACGTACTTAATGAACTTTGTAAATAGGGAAGAACATTTCCGAATTACTCGAGCCGTTCTGGATTCTTCTTCCTGACTTCGGCTGAATTCCACTCCATCGTCCATCTTCCCTTCTTCGTGGAGAACGGCTTGCTTCTCCTCAACCTTTCCAACACCTTTCTTCTTTGTCTCATAGGCCTACGCGTGGACATACATTTCATTAAAGCATTCATGAACAGTTTTGAAAATCGCATTGTTTTCAGCAGCGTGGTTTTAAGAAATATTTATGCAGCTTGAGCTACTACAATGAGCAGAGCCTAAGTCATTCTTTATGACTACCACATCAAATACACAGACAGAGAGAGAGAGAGACTCAGCTGGAGGAATTCATTCCAAGGCGTTCTTTACTAACACGGAAGTTTAAGATGGAAAAGTGGAAGGAAATGTTCTCCAAAACAACAATTCTTGGAATTCCCATCGGGTGTAAAAAGTAATGGGGTAGGGATGAGAAAGACTGCTACACGGACTGAAGGAAAGTGTGCTAGTGCATCCTCAAATCCAAATCTATGCATTTTTGAGAGATAACCAGAACAACTCATTCTTTCCTGGTTCTTCTGACCCAATGGCAATCCTGGCTCATCCCGTTTGTTTCATTTCCAACCCGAGTTTTGTGTGTGGGAAAGTCCTTTCGCATGAAATCTAGCCTACCTACCAAGACTTAAATATGCTTTCTCCAATTCGCAACTCTCCATGAATGCTCTTGATACAAGAGCGAATTTCCTGTATAAACTTTCCTGTATATTCTGGAACAAATTCTACTACAAAAAGATTTCCGTTGTAACTCTCAACTTGTTTGGTGTGCGAGTATCCTAACACAGGACGTACAAAAGAGTATTCAATTCAAAGCAGATCAGGCTTTTATAGAAATCATCTTTTCATGTCTGTCTGTATTGTATGTGCATAATATCCTTTTCAGCTTTCAGCTGAGCTCATTTAATTAAACCATCTCCAAGAAACTTTTGTACGGTCCTTTTTCTATGTGCTCTTCTACATAATTCGTTATTTTTTGCTACTTTCTCGAAGTGATTCAAAGTAAGAATCATTCTACACATGTGAACACTTTCATCGGAAGTAGAAAGCAGTATAGCATAAGTCTGAGAATTCATCGGCTAATCAGAAGTGCGACAAGAAAACATTATGTAACAAGGCAAACCTTGTAAGAGAGCCAAAGTCCAGTCTCCATATGCTGGACAATTACTGTACTGTCTCCGTATTTGATAACAGGACTTCCTATAACTTCCAAATCCTTGTCTTCCAGTTGAGCTTTCTGGTCGTCTTTCTCTTCTCTAAGGTAGAAGCTCGTGGAAGCCAATGTAGCGTCTTGCCTGTATAGTAGTCACAATAAAAAGAACATGCATTCACGTCCTCCTTTCATTATTGCAACCTACACACTCCAGATATATTGTGTAAGTTGTCATAATATGCATATCATTAAGCAGTCACCTGTGGACTAAGATGAGCTCGTTGTTCTCATTAATACCCAAATATCTTCCAGTAGTAATGTGTCGAATTCTCAGAGGATGCATCCAATTAATGAATCCACCTGCCCACTTTGTCCTCGCCAACTCCAAACGCCATAAAGAGCGAGCTTGGTTGACAACCTCACCTCCTTCGTAAACAACCATGCTGAAAAGAAAACTCAGAGATAGCTGTCTTATCATGGAGAAAGGACCACAAAGAAAAGAAGCCCACTGGTCTTTTCATGGTCTGTTCATAGTGGTCGCTTTAAAGAAGCTCACGATGAGAAAACTACTCGCTCTATTTGCATAACTGCATAAAAAATTAGAAGCATGTCGTGCGAGGCGAATTTCTTTACGTCTCATTTTATTCAAACGCGAACTATATCGGCGAGTCATATTGGAGGCATTGTGACGAAAGAAGTATATTACATGGATATGGAGTGTAGACACTGTATAGTCGATAGTATGGAGTCATTTCATGGTCTGGAGATGAGTCTCGTCTCCTCAACTAATCTTAAAAGTTAGAGCTACCACTTTTCATGAACTTTCCCGGAAATCTTTCCTCTTTCGTAAGTAAGTATCCCTCGAGCACTATCCTTTTGGTCACTTTAAAAACACAAGTCTCTCTCCGTTTTTTACGGAAAGGGAGACTGCTCCTGCTAACTAGAAATTCTTTGGTTGAGAAAGCACAGTACAGGCATACACACACGGATCTATAATATTTTTGAAGGAGCCTTACTTTGTGTCAGGCTGTTCTGCCCAAGTGGGTGGGATAGTGAGACACTCATCTCCCCCGTGGAAGAACCGCAGCACTTCTCCCCCGAACACGTACCCTGCAAAGATGAACCAAGAAGACTTTGTACACGATCGATCACTTATTTCCATTCCAGCTTGTCTGCAACTCCTTCTGCCACCTTAACTTCGGTTCGAGGGCTGTGTATAAATACCTACGAGAGCTGCATATACACTCTATTATTGTGTACTATTGTATAGTATCCCGACTTTCTCCATTGCTGTGT
>Ga0194135_10000343_pt1 | contig 27121 bp, 15 predicted proteins | sample LitLau_LLRF_2013_FD_134024 | JGI IMG/M metagenome (GOLD analysis project Ga0194135, IMG submission 134024) | Freshwater sediment microbial communities in response to fracking from North America - Little Laurel Run_MetaG_LLRF_2013 (version 2) | ecosystem: Environmental > Aquatic > Freshwater >... | reverse complement strand
CTACATCCGTATGTGCAGTATTTACTCATTAGACTTTTTGCTGGAACCCTTTGATTTTCTTTTAAGAGACGTTGTTAAAAAGTCATAAAACTATTGCCGGGAGCAAAGGTTGCAATGTAACGTCCACTTTTTCAAGTAAGAGTAAACTCAACACAATTCCTGGTACAGATAATCTTAACGCCAGCTACATTAACAAAAAAAGCTCATTAGTCTTTATACGCACTTTTACTGGTGCGCACCGGTTGATTAATCTATTTTGGACTTCTTGATAACGAACACTGAAACTATCAGGTACATTTCTCTAACCTTTTGACCTATTGCATTGAATTTGCCGTCAGATCAAAATTCTTGACATATTTTCTGGATTGTACCACCTTTACAAGCAGACAAAAACCAGAACAGATGTCACGTAGGGTCGTCGTAATGTCACAATTCGATTCTTAAAACTCTTAATATGAGATGAGATCATGACCTTTCAGGTACCGTCTTGTATTCTGCGATCCAGTAGTGATTCACCATCGACATTTGACCTCCTGCACTGAACGGAGTCATGAGGGTCATCACGGGAGAGATAACTTTAATCAGTCATAATCATTATTTAGTTTAAATGCATACACATCGCTATTAAAACATAATCAAATCTGTAAGTGGTTTATAATGAAAGTCAAAATCATTTGACCTCAGGGTGACATATCAGCTGCTTTGAAATGTATATTGACAGTTGTCAGCTTTATTTTGCATTTGTGTTCGGATTATTGTCACCCATGACCTATTATTACTCACAAATTGCAAAATCATAAGCTAACTTATGTGGTAAATGCGTACAATTTTCTTCCATTGCTAATTACCATTTGAGTGCAAGTTATAAAGGATGGGCGCAAATTATCTGGCACTCTGGCACACTCAAAAAACTTAAAGCATCCCAAATCCCAATATTCCCACTGTCAATCCCAAACTATCCCTGTAAACAATGCCTACTTGAAAGACAATAAGAACTACATTCATCATGTACACAATGCCAATAAATAGTCATTAATCATTTGAAGACCATTTCATGTTAGCTTTTGGCTTTTAGAATATGCTTGACCCGTCTTGTGTTCAGAAAAGATTTAATCACCCCATCGCATTCTGCTTAAAAACTGAATTACGCGACTATTTTTAAAGCATAAGAAGCGACAGGGACACAGGCTCAGACATAAATCCAACATTTATGACAAATGTCAAATTTGTATTATTCAATAATTTGGATTTCATCAATATGTGGTGTCATATATGACCAACTTGTTACAACCTAACCGTGAAAGATAGTTACCATATTATGATTTAATTAATGCGAGATATTTATTATAAATATTATTCTATTAAAGTCAAACTACTATTAACTGACTTAACGCCCAATCAAGACTAACTAAAATTTTAAATGCTTATAGAACATTTAAAATGAAATCTGCAGTCCTCAGTAATACGAACAATGAAACAATGATATTGAATAAATTGAATCTATTGTAGATGGTAGTTGAAATCGAAATGTTTATACTTCATCGAGTAAATAATGAGACGAAATCATGCATTCCAAATCATCGATGATAATGGCGTGTTTGATATTTGATAAGAACAGAAGCACATGCCACATGATGAGGACCAAGATCATGAGCTGGATAAGCCCGTAGTCTATTACTCCTTCAATACTGCTTTTATTGATTCCTTCATAAGTATAAACTACTCGACTTTTTGTCACAACTCCTGCCAAGTTACGTATTCTCACACACTACTCAGAATCGATTCACCCCACACGCTTCGTCATCCGTACAAATTAGTTCGTGTGTGTATTATAATGACATTAATGACATTGACGTAGAAAGCTATGATCTCTGTACTCACACTACTCACCACGGTTTGAGACAAGATGAATAAGATAGCGATTTAATACAATTGAGTTCAGAATGTACCCACCCCCAAATATTACACTATACACGGTGGGTACGTAAAACTGGAGACATACTAGAATTGACAAGGTACATGGGGTCAATTTCTTGTGAGGGATATAAAAAGATCTCATTCACCAACGAACATGTCACATTGCCATCATCCGAAGTTTGATGCACAAAGTGCTCTCTGACTTTTATAGGCAATTTCGTGTAATTCTTTATTAGATTCAAGTGATTAGTGTTTGCCTACAATCAGTTTAATAATTCACTAGCGAAGATGCCTTGCGAGTCATCCTCCGTAACGGTAAGTCTATTTGGCTCTCTCATTGTCCAAGTCAAGTGTGTACTCTCAGTTTGGAAGTGTGTGCCCGGTGATAGCCAAAGTCTAGTGTGGTTGTGACCATTACACAAGAAAAATTGAGACCGAATGACCTAATGAAAAATGTATTTGATATCTTTTCGATAGTTGGAGTCGGTGAGATACATCGATCCTTCAGAACATCTCCGACCTGAAGCAGAGTTTGCTACTAAACCCATCGCAACTTTCAGAGATTACTCAATCGATGAGAATGATCCCATTAAAGAACGAGTGAGGAAAACCTACCTTGAGATGCATACGAATCAAACTGTCCAGTTTGTTCAAGATAGAATTGCTCACTGGACCAAGTTCGATAAGTTCAAAGTAAGTTCTTCCCTCATGAACATTCTCGTCTTGACCTTTCCACTTAACGAACATACATATATAGGAGTCATTAGAAAACTTACGACTAATGCAATTACACTGATGATATAATTGTACGTGTAAACAAACTACTTTGCCAGATTGCTTGAAATATTGCTCAACTCTCTGCCCCGTTCGATCTTTGCTCAAACTAAACCTATTGCACAAGACTTACTTGCGCGATTAAAATGTGTACTATATTATGCGTTTGGGTGAATAGAACGAGTTTAACTGGAACGACACCCAGTTTAGTCCCACACAAGTTATAAAAGCCACATCTTTTCCTTCTCCCTTTTAAGACATCAGGGAAATGGGATCAAAGGTTAAACTATAAGCCCAAGACCTTCACGTAATTACCCCCAGAAGGATTGTGTGTATATATGTATGGGCGCTTAGACGGAGAGTAGAATACCTCTGGAATAAAAAAATATATGTAGTAAGTATAAGCCTCGACCTCGACGTCGCTTTGTAAGTCCACCTCGACCTCGTCGTCGCTTTGTAAGTCCACCTCGTCGGTTTGAGGAAGCAATTAAAGATTTGAAGGCTCAAATTACCCCAGTTGCTAAACATTAGCTGAAAGAAGGAGCAGCATGTGTCCTAGCAGTAGTAAGTCAGTCCATCCAGATTCTCCCGAGTCTTTTGATCCCACATGATCCCATTTCAATACTCTTTGAACAAAGAGGAAATGTATTCTCCAAGTTCCTTCCTTCCTTTACCAAGTCATTTCGTATTCATGACTCAAGAAGTATATTTCTCGGGCCTTAACAAATGTCACTCTTTGGCCGAGAGACTTTATTTAGATCGTATTTTACAACCAGAAAGACCAAAAGCCCAACAAGCGTACAAGCCCACATTATTTCACACAAGCCGTACAGTATAGAGCAGCAGCAGCAGTTTCTTGTAGAAAGCACTTTACACCCTCCAACTCTCGTTGTACTGAGCCAGTAGTAGAGAGACTAAGAGTAAAGTGTGTAGTGTCACAGAGACTTATCTTCTAAGGGCCGCAGCTACATGCATGCATATCATAGTACACACAAGGCTATATATGGCAGGAGAAACAGTAGTGTCGAGTAATAAATTGTATTTTTGTGGTTTCTATTATTTCCTCCAGTCGGGGATTCTAGATGCTCTCGAGAAGTTGAATAATCTGGTCGACGAGAGCGATCCAGATGTTGACATTCCGAATATTGTCCATGCATTCCAAACGGCAGAAAGGATTAGGCAAGATCATCCTGACCTCGAATGGTTCCATCTCACTGGCCTGATTCATGACTTGGGAAAAGTGAGTCCTTCTTTTTCTCTACAATTGCTTCCTTATTTTTCGTGATTTTTATACTTTGGAGATCCAAGAACTTCAATTTTTTTTACTTCTTATCCTGCCACAGGTCATGGCGTTTTATAATGAACCACAATGGGCCGTTGTGGGAGACACTTTCCCTGTTGGATGTGAATTCGCTCCGTCAATTGTTTACAGAGAGACTAGTTTCGAAGCTAATCCTGACTTAAAGGACCCCAAATACAAGTAAGTCAAAGACAACCTGTACCATGACCATGAACTGAGAGACACTCTCTCCATCTGCGATGAGAAATTGTCACAACAAATCTTCTAGGGGAGAGCAGAACTTTCTCTCATAAGCCGGTGTGACTTTTACTTTTAGCACTAAAAATGGAGTGTATGCTCGCAACTGCGGACTATCTAACGTAATGATGTCCTGGGGACACGATGAGTACATGTACAGAGTTCTTAAGCATAACAATACTACACTCCCTGAAGAGGCCTTGTATATGATCAGGTATGAAAATATTCAAACTCAACACATGACTGTGAAACTAATCTCATTACCTTTTGACAGATTTCACTCATTCTACCCATGGCACTCAGGAAAAGACTACAATCACCTTTGTGACAATAAGGATATGGAAATGCTTCCGTGGATCAAAGAGTTTAAGTGAGTTTTATTCTATTAATTAGCAGCCACACGTGCGACAGTGTGGGATAAAAGCTCTTCTAATTGATTCCGACAGTCAATACGACCTGTACACCAAATGTACAGACATCCCTGATATTGAAGCTTTGAAACCGTACTACCAGAGTCTCATTGACAAATTCATCCCCGGAATCCTGGAGTGGTAATCGAATCGATGAACACCACGCACAATTTATTTATTTAGACAATCATAATATACAATAAGCGATACCAGCTATCCAATTTAGCTCGATTTTTAATTGCTATTTATGATTTATGTGACTTGTACAAAAAACATAAATTTCCTTTATCATTATGGTATTTTAAGTCAGTACAAAATAAAGATGATTTTATTTAATGTCTTGAGAGTTGATTATATATGCTTATAGCATTATTATATATACGTATAGTTCTTGTTCTGAAGCGAGTATTATTGACTAAACTAGATGTAACGCATACTCAACTCTTTCGATACACATTCTCATTACCAAGACACAGGCGTGAATTTACTGTTAGTGAGTATATACGGTGCTTCTGTTCCAACAGTTTAATTACAATATGGCCCTGTACATGGAAGATGAGTTTAAGTCCTTTCCTCATTGCAAGGTAAACCAACGATAAAAGTGTCCGGAGTAGATAAATTTAAAACGCTCACATCTTCCAATGTTTTATCAGTTTAAGGAAACTGTGGTTAGAGTTCTACTTGTACCAAGCCTCCGCGGGGGATTTTACCTCGTCGCCGTGTCGAAATTTGGAGCTGTTGGACTCTTCGAATCTAAATCACTTAGACTTATTTGTACGTACATTTTAGACTGGTCACAATCCGTAGACTACAAGCCGTCAAATGTCAAGACTCATGCGACATCAAGGCGATCTCAAATTCACATAGTATCGGATGCGGTGTACGCCGATGACTTAAAATTGATATTGTTTGCCACAACGCGAGGACAGCTTCAATGGTAAAGGTGCTGTAATAAATCGAGCATTCTTGGGCTTAGTTGCATTCACTTCATGTGTTAAAAAATTAGCTTTGACATCGGCGAAATTGAAACGTATTCCTTGGGACTAGAAATACTCCCTAGACAAGAATTCAAAGGATTAAATCAAGGCAGGAATCCGTGCAAAATACGAAACGAAGGCCATGTGGAGACTCACAGAATTGTTGGACTGGAGTCTATTCCATCGCGTATATCTTATCTGCAAGGTTGTAGTGGGTCAAAAATCCTAATCGGAGACTTTTCTGGAGGAATCACGATAATTGCAGTGAAGAACCGTAAAGCTCCATTCGGAAATCACATCAAAATTCGGGGAAAGCTTCATCTAATTCAAATCCATGTAATGTGACTTTCCTTCATCATGTCCTTTATCTAATTCAAATCCGTGTGTAATGTGACGTTATGTATTTGGAATAGTCGACTTATCTTATAATTTCAATAGGAATTGTACAAAGCTGGAGTGATAACGTACTACAAAGGTCACAATGAAGCTGTGAAAGATTTAATTGTTCTGGAAGAGAAGCAGACCATCGTTACTTGCAGTAGAGACAACAAATTCAGCGTTGTATGCAAAGATCTCTCAGATCTCCGCGAGACTGCAGTTTCTTCGTTTCCCACTGTATGTGAATCTCACTTGGAACTCTCTAAATGCTTGTCTGCACGAAGAGATAAGCTCTTTCATTCACGAATTTGAATTACAGGGAGCAAATTGTTTGGCACATGCCGATTCTTTGAAAATCCTCATTGCTGGCTGTGAGGATGGAATTTTTAGAATTTTCAGCTACTTAAACTTAAATGAAGTCAAACTAATAATCGAAGGACATACGTGTCCGATCGTTGGATTGCAAATACTTGACAACGTCTCTGATGATCCTATGCTTGTCAGTTATGCTGAGGATGTGGTAATCGGACACAAGTTAGTACAAAACTATGAAACGAACTGTATTTTTAAGTTGTAATCTTGTAATTCATTCAGGAATTGCAAGTATGGAATTTGCGACGACTGTGTTGTATACAAAAGCAACATCTCAAGTTTCCTAGAAATCTCCCAATCATATGCAAAACTCCTGAATTCGGAAGAAAAACAATTATTGTCAACTCAGCATATGGACGAGATACCCTTACTCCGTTTATTACACAAGAATCACAATCACATAATTTGACTAAAAATGTCGATTTTGTACAAAAAGATTTTTTGATAGTCCTTTATTCTAACAGTTATGCAAAAGTTGACATAATTCAGGACGAATCGTCTCAGTTAAGTATAATGAACATACTTTATGATGAATGTCATCTAGAATCCACCAAAAAGAAGCGAACACAATCGAACAAAAATCCCAAGACTCAGTTGACAGATATTGAAGAAGAAGAAATCGCAAATAGGTTAACGACAGTTGCAGATTCGATTCTGAGCTTGAAACATGTTGACAAGGAGCCTGAGCATCTGATAGATTTGACTTCTAAGCAAATAGTTCGATGGGACCCAACAGCGTCTTCGACTAATCTCTATAAACCATCATCACTTTTTCCCATCAAGAAACATGGAATTTACCACAAGATTCCATACTTTACTATAAAAGACCCTGAGTGTACTGTCGATTACAAACCTTCGCCTTCTGGTGATTCGATTCTTAAAAGTATTTAGGAAGACTGCATGGTACTATTCTCAGGTATTGCGTACTACGTCAAAATTTAGAACCTGTCCCAGAAAGCGAATTTGTGAGTCCTCCCAAAAAAACTGGGATTGGAAACTGAATCCAGTGACCCGCACGGGTCAGTTGTATGAGTCAAACAGGCTATTTTTAGGGTTTTTCTGCTATAACTCCAAAAATAAGAGAAGGCGTACTGCAAGATTTAATTATGCCATCCATTTGGGTATAATGAACATTGCTTTTGTACTTATTTATATTGTGTGGTTCACAGTTAAAATTAGACTCAACTTGTGCTTGAACTCGAACGACAAATTCTGACATTAAAATTGTGAGTTCTATTCATAAATTCATATTTCATAGGTTATAGCATAGTCTATAACTGTGACTGTCTTTCGTATGCATTTTTCTTCCATATTATCATAAATATTAGATTAGATTAGATTAGATTGTTTCATATATGAAACAATATAATAAGAGATCTGCTTGGTGTAGGATTTTTAAATTTTATATTAAGATCGATTAAAATCAACTTGAAACTAGCTGCACAAATTGTACTAATATTCTGTGGAATGCGATTTTAGCAACAAACTCGAGGTAGACAATCATGAAATCCTGAATCAGCACCGGTGCAAATGTAATCGTGAAACTTGAAGAGTATTTTGTAGGAGCATGTTGAATGGAGTAGGCACTGAGCAATAAGCTCAACCATTGCAATATTAAATATGATATGACGCTTTCAATTATCTGAAATTATCGTTTCATAATAATTGTTAGTCATGTAATATTCGTTTTTCTGTTCATTCTACTTAAATAATAAAATATGATTACTATTCGAAATCTTTTGAACGCAGATATCCTCTGCTGATCTGATTCTTGTGGGCAGTTATTTGCGACGAATATATTTTCAGAGTTGTGAATGTGTATGAGAGTTATCCAAACAAACATCCTGTCCATGTGATCAGATTGCCCCCAGATCCAATTGTAGATATAATTAATTAGGCATGGGTAGAAGGAATGATTAAATTGATTTTCGAATTCCAAACTCAAGGTACTACGCCTCATTACGCAAGCTAGTGAATTCAGATGATTACACGAGTGTCTGATTTAAATTTCAACTTAAGAACCAAGAAGCACTTAAATTTTAAAGTATTAGATTAATGGATATAAAAGCAGTTTAATGACTGTGAAAATGTTAAAAGGGACATTATAAAGCACAATGTGTCTTGCTGCAATTTTTTATTTTTCTGAGGTTTCACGCAGACATATATACGATACGATGAGGTTTGAGGTTAACTTTATTTTGACTCTTTGGAACCTCAAAAATGCTCTACATTTCTGCAGTGTCAAACACGATGTATTTATGATGATGAAGTGTAACACACTGGATTAAGATGTGCCTCATAGATTACGAAAAGAGAACTTGTGTCTTTAATTAAATGGTTTTAGGATCTCTCTGTATTGATGGTATATATATGTGGCTTACTTTCTTGGCTGCAGTCCAAATAAGTCTTTCTCCGTGATGAATGCGTAAAAGTGCGTGAGTCTTTATGCGTTCCCTGATGACTGTTTGGGAATTTCATACTCGTATCTTTATCATTTAAGTATGAATAGAACTAATTCATTATCTAATAAACCTGCTGATAGGTTTCAATTCCTTTGACTTCCGTCATTTCAAGTTGCAGGCCATAGCGTGTAACGGCTCCATTCCTTAATACCAACTATATCACGCAGAAACTTTAGCTTTAGAAAGTAGCTTTAGGAAGTCTTATTAGGTTGGAATCTTTGAAATCAACTTTTTTTAAAGTGCTACGAACAGTGAACGTTTATACGTGGAAAAGGCAGGTGAAGATACTGTGTAAAGCTTCTATAATATCGAGTATAGTTAGGGGAGGTGGGCTCCGTAAAATTATTCTTGGCTCAGATTTTTGTTTACAAATTGTTCTATCTGTCATATCCACTTAACCGAATTTTTCAACACATCACCTCCGTATGTATTTCTCCTACATGGTTGAATGGTACAGCGAGACCATGTTTAAGGCTAAGAGGTTTTATAGTTTCCTGTTTTATGTGTGACGAGCTCCAAGCGTAAACTAGTAGCTAGTTACTGCTCACACGCTTAGTTTTAGGATGAAATATGAAGCTTCAACCATATCGAACTCCTGCCATGAATGAGTACTTTACTTCGACGGACTAATAAAGATCATCATATCATTCGATGGGCATACTGATAATGCTCGTGCAGAAATATTCTTCCCTGCACAAGAACTTCTTGATTCCTCATGCTCAGTCTGCAAAAAGTTTGGAAGCTGGAGACGCAAACAAGATTCCGCTATCGGGTGTCAGTTTTTGGTGTAAAAAGTTGTAGAAACGACCATCTCCTTCTGGTCTCATATCTAGTCAAGGTCTTCATCATTGTAGTCGTGCTACTGCAACTTGTTACGTTATAATAATTACAAGCTCCTATAGCTAGTCCATATTCGTTGAACAATCATTGTAATGGATAAGCCGATACAAGTCGTGTAAGTTGTTAGTCGTGTCAATATAAGTAGTTACCTCATGAGGTGATAGTTGTAAGACATACACTTAACGCGTCAAACTTTTGTGACCAAGTGCTGATGAGGTGGAAGTGAAGGTAATTGATGTAAAGATTGCTGGTGCATTTGCTATATCAAATTCTTGTGTCCGATACATCCCTGCACAGTTTGGAAATACACATTATTATTATTACTGAAGAGTATATAAAAACAATGTTTTTTGTCGCTTGAATAAACACCAGTCAACTCATAAGTAGCCGTGAAGCAGAAGAAGAGTTCTAAATAACAATTATCAAGATAACTTAAGAGTGTTTTGGAGGACAAATATTTAGCCACTGACAATGCGAGTCTTCGCATAGTATTTTTAATCAACCAGTTGACAACACTTCCTTCCGAAATTCATTGAGAAGGGTTTTAAATTCATAAACCTTGTATAAAGTCGCATCACGTAATCATCAGTTGGTTTGCTGCTACATTTTCGTTGTAGATTACAAATGGTGATCCCGAAGGATCGTAGTTATATTCAATCCTTTAACTTATGATCAACCAATAAGAATCATTAAGTATAATCTTGCTTAGAAAAGGTGGTTATAGTTGTTGTGAAATTCAGATGCAAGATCAGAAGATGAGTCAGATATACAAATGGGTGAGAGTAAATCTGACTCTTTGTGGGATTCACCAGTAAACCAGTCACTTGAACATCTACTCTAACTTTTCTATCCACTTTGCCCCATATAATTTTGATTACAAAACTATTATTATAATTATATAAACCGGATCTGGGATGAACCTATTGCTTATCTCTTTATCTCAAGCATATTCATAAACTATACATTCATACAGTGCCTAGGGATCCTTATATTCCTTGATAAGTACTCGACGATTTGTAAGGAATAACGAAATCTCAAGATGAAAGAGCCAAGTGACCTACGGATTCCCTGTGGAAGCAGAGGTGGCGAGTTGAAAGTGAAAGAAACAGTTCGTGTGACCGTGTCAGATCCAAATCCTCGTGACAAGCGTGCCAGGTGGATTCGTGATAGGATGAGTTACAAGAATTCTAATCGCTTGAATAACTTAATTGGCAACGACGGCATAAAAACAGACTCAGGATTCCAAGAATTGTCTGAGAGTTTACCAAAAATATATTCGGATCTGGATATGACAAACAATGCTTTTGGGTAAGGAAAACATTAAACAATTCATTTGACATCTATGCCTCTTCTTATGAAAAAATTAGTTACATAGTCTTAATGTAACTCTAAATCTGCCAAAATGTCTAATGAGTAGTCAATGTGAAAGTAGTTTCTTGAGTACTAACTTGAATTCCACTGGATTTCGATTAGGTTGGGTAGCTCTCCCAACCTATTATTGGCTTAATGATGATTTTAAATAGCTATACATGTTTTTAGCAGAAGTAGTCGTCCTATGAAAAAGTATGCGAATTAAGTTTGCATTTGTAGAATATTGAAAAAGGGCGATATGCTTTAATTACAATAAATAATATATACGATGCCTTATTTCTTATGACTAACCTGAAGTGATGGTTTAAGTGCCAGAGGACTCAATCATCATTACAATCACCGTGGACCACATTTACAATATCGTCAAGATCATGCTGGTAGTGGCTTTTCAGAAAACGGGTCGTCTCCGCATCAGCGATTGAGATTGGGCTGTTCCCTCCCCGTTTCTGTTGGCACCGACTTTTTCTCCGTTAGTAGTGGTGACACTATAACTCCTTCGACAAGACATTTTATTCAGTCCGACGAGCAGAACACAACTCCGTATCTCTCGCGACAAAATGGGATTCGATATTCCCTGAGACGCGGCAGCCCTCCCGAATCAATCTCAAGTGAGAGCGAGGCCAGTCAGGTTGGTGTAATAGTTTAATTAGCATGTGTGAATAAGTAGTCACTTGTAGTTTTTATTGGTCGTGTGGGTACTCGTTAGTCATATACGTAGAATAGACTAATAATAATGAGTAAGAGAAAAACAATTAAAAAGAATACATTATGTAGTGAATGTGAGAAATCTTTGCGTGTGCAGCAGGAAGGCTGTGAAAATGCATTGAATCCTTCTCCCAACCTTCTCATTCCAAATGGAGTTGGGGTACGCAAGCACTCCGTCCTTTTTTCGTCATACGACGCTTGGAACGAAGACAACATTGTTCAGAGTTTCCGAGAAATGAGTTCCTCCATTGGAAATATCCTGGAAGCAGCGTGGACTGGACAGCTCAAGGAACTGGAAGAAGTCTTGGCAGATGAAGAGACCTTAAGCAGCCTCAAGGACGGGTTGATACGCGATAAGACAGGAAGAACTCCTTTGCACTTATCAGCTGCTTGTGGGAATGTTCCTTGTGTCCAACTTCTTATTCAGAAAGGTAATAATATGTTGATTCCACAAGTCAATTGAAGGAACTTTTGGGAGGATCATATCAATAATACCGGGTACCGATTGAAACTTTCGTAAATATCATAATATTCATAATAATAGGAGCTGAGGTGAATTCATACGACCATCAGAAAGCCACTCCGTTAGCATGTGCGGCATCATGTGGGAGTCTTCCTGTCGTGGAGATTCTCCTAGCGAATGGAGCTGATGTTAATGCTGGCTATGACTTTGGGAAGACTGCTTTGCATTGGGCTGTACAAGTTGGAAGTGTAGATTGTGCCAAAAAACTACTCGTAAGTACATTTCTATGAATTCGTTGACAGAAATGAGCATAAGTGTTTTTATTCGTTTCGTGTGTGTTGCTCTTAAGTGGCTTAAATGAGCCATTTGAGAGTGAAAAATGATTTTATTTACGCAATATAATTATTCCGAGTTCGTACCAATCTAAAATTCTAAAACAAGTGATTCTTCTGTGTATTGCTCTGATTTTAATAGGAAGCTGGAGCTCAACAAAATCCAATCGCTATTTTTACAGAAACTCCTTTACACGTTGCGGCTACTCTTGGAGATGCAGAGTGCTTACAAGTTCTTCTGGATCACGGAGCCGATTCAAACCTGTGTAAAGTAAGGATTCATCCTCTCTTCAAATTGCATAAGATTGTTGAGATAAAGAATATAATAAATTATGTCAGGGACCTAATCGAAGCACAGCTTTACATTTGGCAGCAGACGAAGGAAATGCGCCGTGTCTTCGAGTACTTTTGAAATCAGGGGCAAATCATGAAGCAAAGGACGCCCGAGGTCACACTGCCCTTCACATTGCAGCCACATGTGACACGGACTCTGTACTGACACTTCTTAAGGCTGGAGCTAATCCGAATGCCACGGATGCTAATGGACGAACTCCACTCCACTGTTCAGTCTCAAGAGGTATTGGTATTATCTCATGTCATTCATTTCCTTCCGGGAATAAAATAACCTTTTTACAAACAACCATTGGAAGTTTTCTCTCAGAAAGCGATATGAATAGGAAGAATTTGTTTACATCTGTCAAAGAGATTGATGACTACCAAGATGTTGAAATTTATATAGGATCCAGAGCAGCAGAGTGTGTTCGACTTCTTGTCGAGAACGGAGCCGAGATTGACGCCCAAGACAACTTTGGCTATACTCCGTTGCATCTCGCAGCTGTCAACGAATCGTCTCAATGTGCCTCCATTCTGCTTTCTCATGGGGCTGATGTCACTTCCAAGTAAATCTGCAAACAAATGTCACTCGATCATTTGCGGAGTTGATTAATAGTTTACTTTAATCTCTCATGTTTCATCGCAGAACCAAAGCTGGGACAAGTGCCTTGACTTTGCTTGTGCGAAAAATCCCGGATGTCATGAGATTCCTTGTCGATCGGCTAGACACGGCTGTCACCATTCATGACCATGACCCTGGGGATCCTGACTGTGAAATCCGACTCGATTTCAGGTTACAACTGATTTTGAGTACTATTTATATAGTACGATCACCTCCTAATAATAAAATGGTTAACTAATCTACGGATGAATATTTATCATAGAGGAATCGTTCCAAATGTCGAGAAACGCCAACCTACAAGCAAAACCGGATCGCTGTCTCAACAAGAACAAAGTTACTTCCATTGTCCCAGAAAAGAAACGGAATTCTTAACTTGTCTTTTAGCAGCTGGAAACAAAAAAATCTTAGCTCATCCTTTGAGTGAAGCCTTTCTTACTCTCAAATGGAGACGAGTTCGAAAGTTTTTCTGGGCTTCTCTTTTGTTTCAAATCGCTCTTGTGGCTTTGTACACGATATTTGTGGTAGAAGTGTACCTCGTTAAATGTCCCTATAAGAGAACTAAACCTGAACTTATTGTATTAAACAGTGAGACAAGAAATGACTCTGATGATAATTCACGACAAATTAAGCCCACAGAAAAGCCACTTGTAGTGATAGGTGGTGGATTAAATCCGAATAGTATGCCTCCTGATGGAGGTGGTGTGGCCGTGTTGCCAGAAGTTAGAACTGGATTAGCCGTTGGAAGTGGCCAAGACCCTACAACTGAACCCGAGCCTCCAAAAAGTGCCCAACCAGAAGATTCATTATCTACCAAAGCAGTTTACAAAAGGGGAGCTCAAAAGGCAGATGGATTCAGCTGGATAAACTTTGTTCCAAGACGTCGAAAGCCACCAAACACAACTACCCGAAGACCTAAAAAAACAACACCAGTTCCTACTACACCCACAACAAGCACAACTACATCTCAGCCCTTCGCTAACCGAAGTAGAGGAATTGGTATCATTGGAAGGAACTTACCCCCGCGACCAGTTGATACAATCGACGATCAGGGTAGATCATTTAGTATCTACCCCACCGAACCTCCTCCAACTGAACTTCCACAAATACCAGACGAAGCAGATGACGTGAAGATAGAGAAATTCCCCCCTTGTGAACTAGGAATCCCATTAACGGTCGTTTGGGCACTTTTAGTTATTTTTGCAAGTTTAATGGCTACGAAAGAAATATTCCAACTGCTCCAAGCTCCATTCTCGTACATTGTGAGCAGTGAGAATTGGGGGCAGTGGGCATTAATTGGAAGCGTCACTTTGACAGCTTGGAATACACCGGATTTCCATTTAGCCTACTGGCAGTATCCTGCGGCAGCTGTGAGTTATCTTTCTGAGAATCATTACGTTAACAAAAAAACAAATAATATTTAAGAGACATTGGTTGAAATTCTCTTACATGGATGCATATTATATAGGTTGGAATATTTCTTGCTTGGGGTCTCATGTTACTTCAAGTTGGCAGGTTTCCGGCTCTCGGTTTGTACGTCCAGATGCTTGGAAAGGTTAGTGAAATGGATTTTTAATACCCGATTTCAAAGATGCATCATCACATTATTACTTAAAGGAAAGTCTTTAACGCATTCTTTTTCTTCAATTTAGGTTGCAGCTAATTTCGGACTTTTCATCTTAGCCTATGCATGTCTACTCATTGCATTCGCTTTGGCGTTCTGTGTTCTGTTTCCCGAGGTTTGTGTGTTTATTTAGTGATTAGTGTAAACCGAAATGTGAAATGATTGAATCCATATGCTTACGTTATTGTACGTGTGTAGTATCCTGCGTACTCATCAGTTCCACTGGCAATTCTAAAAGTACTCACGATGATGGTTGGGGAAGTGGATTATGAAGATCTTTTCTATGATGAGGATAACAGTGACGATCCTATTTTGTACCCCATAACTGCTCATGTACTCCATGGAGCTTTTGTCATTATTGTGACAATTGTCTTGATGAATCTTCTGGTGGGGTTGGCAGTACATGATATTCAAGTAAGCGTTTAGGAATACGACAATGATATCAAATAGATTACTAGATATTAATGTAAAAAGCTACCTTTGCATGTCAGGGTTTGCAAAAGGGGGCCAAGCTGAACAGGTTATCCAGACAAACCGCACTGATTTCAAGACTTGAGTCCTTCATATTTTCCAAGCGCCTTCAATCCTGCTTACCAAGATCAATCGGATCAATCTTACAAAAGAGCGCCTTGTTAGTTCCATCGTCGTACAAGTACGAATGTCGAATTTTATCTTTTTACGATTAAATAAGAAAAGTAATCTTATGTCTGTGAACTGTTTTCAGTTGGTCGTACTATTTTCGACCCAATGATCCAAGAGATAAAAGACTTCCTAAAGATTTAAAACTTACAGCTCTGAGACTAGCTGCATCGAAGCACTCTAATAGGACATTCAGACACCATTCAGATTTGAGACATACTAATAGCAGCAATAACTTCGGGGTTGGATCTGAAAACGCTCTCAGACGAATGGAACAAAGACTTGATAAACTACAACTTCAAATGGACTTCATTCTCAAAAACTTTAATGAGAAATTTGACAAGTTCTTGGAAACAGTAGATGATAACGCAGAGAAAAAAAGCTTGTCCAGTGGAAAGTCCACGCGAAGTATCAACTAAACCACAAGTTCAAAAATTCGCGATAAAGATAGTATTTACATGAAAAACAACATCTCTGTATGTCTTACATACATTATCAATAAATGATAAAAAATGAGAAAGAGACTAACAATAAGTATTATAAGTAGTTTGACTCCCAGTGGACCGATTGTGTTTGAGTAACTTCCATCCAAGCTGAAGGGTATACAAGTGCAAAAGGTCTATCTGGTCACAGCATCACGTCACACTTAAGAAAAATCGACTGGAAATAAAATCAATTAAATGTTTTATCATGCTAAGGCTGTACCGAAGTGAATATCAACATGTCATAGACTGTTGTACGAAAAAAAGTCGCTTTTTGTCGTTAATCAGCACGTGCTATCAGACCAAAATAGTCGTGAGTCTATGCAAGTACTGTTTTGGAGTTATAGTGGTTTTCTTGCATTTTTAGCCGATTTTCCATCGCCGACGTTGTAAATACAATCAACCTTACAGACAAAGCCAAATTAATGAATGAATAAAATCCTTCGTCTTTTTCAGAATTTTTAAAATGTAAATGTACATTATTATTAGAATATTTATTACATTATTGCAACTGCATCATATTTTACTTTTCGGAAGCTCACTAAAGATTAGTGTCTCTCAACAACTTTTGAATTATTGTTATCAGTTCTGAGTCTACACGGGTTTTAGAATTAGACAACTCATGATGTTCTATATGAACACTAGGACGAACTTCGAGCTGTAGTTTACTGCGTAGCTTCTCCGGATTATGAGAGTTATTATTATTCTCCTTTTGCGAGTTTAGCATGGAATTTTGCTGTTGGTTATTGGACGAAGAAGGAACTCCATACTGCTGTGGCTGAAAAACTTCAGTAGATTTTAGATTGAATTGTGCAGAGGATTGCTGACCTGCATCTTTACTTTCTAATCTGCTCAAGGCTGCCAAGCCATTGTTATACCTTCGGACAACGGCTTCAAATTGCTGTCTAAGTATTTGAATATTTCTACTCCTTAGTTTGGCTTTGTTTTCTGAGATTTTCTGTTCAAGCATACTCACTGTTTTACCAGGGAGTGACAATTTGCTTGTGTCATCTAAATCGGATAACGACAAAGGGCGCTTCAATACGGTTTGTCTAGGTTCTTGGGTGACAGGTGCTCGTGAAGGTTCCTCAAATTCTGCAAATGACGATCGTCCTTGTTCTCTAATTGCCGGTTGTTCTTCTGTGGGAACGTCGTCAAAAGTTGCCTTGTCTTGTGACCTTAAAGGCCGTTCAATATCTTCGGTCTCAAACTCTCCAATGTCCATAGGCTCTTTAGCTTTAGGCATTTTAGCTGAAACAGATTTCTCATTCTTAGAGTCGTAGTTATAATTGTCAACTTCTTCAACGTCATCAATGTCTCTTGTGGAATCAGCGGAGTTTCCCTTTTGAACTCTTGTGTCTGGTTTTGGCTCAGCGAATTTGTACATGCTAGACATGAAAGATGGAAAAGCTGGTGGGACCTTCCTGGCATTCCCGTCCACGTAGAAATAATCCACCTTTTGTTTTTTATTCGACTTTTTGTCTTCTTGAACTTGACTGGGCCCTGGACGGTTTGGTTTTCTCATAAAAATCCTACCAAATGAATTTCCAGCAGTGTTATCTCTGGACATGGTCACCATCATTTCATCTTCTTCAATTTCAGGTTGTTTCATGATATAACGCAATTTCCCGGACGTTCTGACAGAAATTGGTGATCTTAATCTCTTTACTGTTGCCTCTTTTGGTGGGATTCCTAGCATATCAGCATCATCACTATCTCCTTGAACTGTGTCCACATCATCTTCGTCAGCAGAGTAACTAGTAGAGGTGTAACTAGGTCTCTTCATTCCACGCTTATAAATTGACGACAAGGTTACAGGATGAGTCGGATGGCTCCATCCTGAATACGTCGATGCTTCTTCAACAATGAAGAATGGATCTGGAGACGACGAAGTTGACTCTGTTTCATCATACGTGTAACTGACGGGAGATGAATCTTCTTCTTCAACGGCTGAATAAGCAGGGCTACTAGAATCGAAAATCACTTCTGGGGTACTTTGCGACGAATCTGAATGAATTTTTTTCCTCATGATATTATTACAACTGGAAACATTTTGATAAAATAATTTTATTAGTTAACCACTTACAATGTGAAGTCGGTGAAAAGGGTCTATCGAAATCGTCATATCCAAAGTACTCAGAGTTTCCTCTCACGTCATAAGAATCTGTGAATCTTAATAGTCCAATGAAAAATAAGAAAACTAGCCTTGAAACTGTACTAGTATCTCGAATCACAGTCATTCCTTGTCAGTTGCAAAATTCTTATTCAATTCTAAAATCCTATTGTAAATTGTAAATGGGGGAAAACGAGACAAGCACAGGAAATCGATAGACTGAAGGAAACTCTCATATGAACTTGGATGCGATGATGCTCACAACTTTTATATAATCTGAAAGATATGTGAAGGCTCATTTTTTCATTAATTACGTAAAGTCATAGAGTCAAAAGTAATTTTGTCTCATCAAACAAAATTAGCATTGATCTTTGATTATACGAACAAGAAGAATGTAACATACGAAATACGAAAGGTATTTGAAAGAAGGACGACGAGGAGAGCGAATGAGAGTGTTGTACCGGATGAAACAAATATATAATTTTTCAAAGTTTCTCCATATTTTTTTGAAAATTGAAATCTTGCTGTAAACTTGTGAAATTACATAACAATGTCATTAAGCTGCACGAGATATGATTCGACCACACGAACTCTATCGCTGTTGCAATCAATGAAGTGTGTGTGTGTCTGTGCAAACTGTATCGCACTTACTGTGAGGCAGCATAGCTAGCTATAGGAAGTCCTTATGAAACGTGCTAAACAACAAAAAACCTCTGGTTTCTAATAATAATAAGAATGTTCATCTTGTCAAAAGTAAAATGTGTTGAGATTTATGACCGAGAGTTGGGAAAACAGTGATAAAACTGTCGACTGCATTTTTGTATCAATCCGTCTCAACCTTCAAGTCCCATTTTTCATTTAAAACCAACCCGACAACAAAGCGACTTAAGCGACCTCGCTGAGCGCTGGTTCAATCCCATTAATATTCCCATGCAAGTATATTTAATATTTCTTAGCATATGCAGGCAAGAATACTCTCACGATTAACTGTCTTTCGTAGTTAGCCACAGGCTATTTAATTCAAAATTAATAGCTCGTCCATTTGTTTTACCATTACTATAATGAATAACTACTGAACAATTATCAAATGAATAATTAGACTAATTAACAGTTTGAATTATGACCCATATAAGAAGATTTCCATAATCTCAAGTTGCTACTACTCTAAAGGTGTAATATCCGTATTGACACGACTCTAAGGAAGCTCTATGCTAAATTTATTGTATTAGTTGTTACTACTTTACATATTTCGCTTTGTCAAACCGGCTACTGCAGCTTTTTTTACGTAATCTAATCTACATATTCCAAAGTATAACTGAAACTTATTCACACTATGGATGACAAGTACCCTTCTAGAGAACACATTATATGAGGTTAATCGTTTTTTGTAACAATGACAAGTATGGTAAAAAGTCGTTTCTGCGTATCGTTAGCCTGTCTGATTATTGGTGGTCATTATAATTAAATCAATGCAATAATAAGCCAAGATGTCAACAATTTATATATATATCTGTAGGTAAGTAAAACACACTGAACGTATTTATTGTTCGTAAAATCTGTTACAACGACCAACCACTGCAGCAGTACAAGTCTGACTAGTTTTTTCCACGGATATCTTTTGTAACGTAAACGCATATTCAACAATTCAACAGTGATTATAAATTCGACATCTCCACGCGTGTCGGCATAAACTATAATCGCTAATTAGAATACTAAACTTATATCTACGAATCTAATGAACAATTTTGAACGAGGTAGACAAGGGAAGCTTATTGGCATACATTTGCTTCCTGTTAAAGACTACAAAGGAGTGTAAATATGGGTCTCTTTAAACATTGGAATCATTAATGATCTGTTGAACAATTCTCAGAAGGTCTGCGTCCAACTGTCCACTCAGGTTAGAAAGTTCTTGTTGACCGCTTGAGATGCTCGGTTGTACCTGAAGATTGGCAGGTTGTGCAGCGTTGTTGTTGTTGTTCGAAGAACTATCACCTCCATTTCCTGAATATCCTGAACCATCAATCGGTTGTCCAGCTTCTCTTCCAGGAACTCCATATTCTCCTTGTGAAGCCCCAGAAGACGCTCCTGATGAAGATCCATCTCTGAACTGGCTGGTGGTTGGTAGGTTCCTAAGAGCTCCAGAAGAAGCTCCTCCATTTGGACTTCCGCCGGCTTGTTGTTGTTGTTGTTGTTGTTGTTGTTGAGCGTTGGCTGAGTTGCCTCCAGCAGCAGATCTTCCTGAAGTAGCTTGATTCCGACCATCTTGAAGTTGAGATGGAGATCTGCCTGCAGCAGAAGATGGAACAGCTGGCCTGGCATTTTGTGACTGAGCTCGAGGTCTGGTAGATCCTGAAGCTGATGATGATGATGATGAAGTGGTTGAAGGTCGCCGAGGGGCAGGTCTGCTTCCTCCAGTAGGTCGTCCTCCTTCAGAAGATGGGGAAGGTGCAGCAGCCCGGACATCATCCGCGTCGTCGTCATCATTACCAACACCAGTGCCTTCAGGACCTCCTTGAGCAGTATCAGTCACTCCATTAGATCCTTCGCTACCAGTAGAAGGAGGAGGAGGAGGTCTGGAACTTCCTCCGCTGCCTGGTGGTGGGGGTGGTCCCCATCCCCAGCCTTCAGGTCCGTCAAAACTGTAAACGTCATCGTGGAAATAGGACAAGTAGGGACTGAAGTCATCGGAATCTTCATAAACGACTGGTTTGCTGCTGCTGCTTGGTTTCTTTCCTCGTGAAGAGGATGGTTTCTTTGAAGGCCTTGGTGATCGTGGTGGCTGCATCATCATGACCATCGGTTGTTTAGGTGGAGAACTGCTCGTGTCTTCTTCTAAGGCTCCTGTCATCTCGCTTTCCGTCATTGGGGCAACTCCAGAATTGTCGTTTACTGTGAATGACTCTGTCTCGTCATTAGGACCATTGCTGCCCAAATCCATGTTGCTGATGTCCATCATTTCAGAAGGGTATTCTTCGTCTTGAGGGGCCTGGGATTGGAACTCTTCCTCATCCATCGGGCTAGTCATAGTCATCACCATTGGACGAGATGAAGGAGCTCGTCCTCTGCTGGGCTTCTTTCCAGAAGAATAGGTGGAAGGAGGGGGAGGACCTCCCCACCCTCCTGACAAAGACTCAGACACAACTTTATACGGAGAGAGAGATCCACTGCTAGGTCTCTTGTTCACATATCGAATAACAGTAGGTCGGGGTCCGTAAGAAGGCTTTGAATAAGTCACAACTTTAACTGGGGGTCCTCTGTAAGTCCTTGGAGGTGGTGGGGGTGGACCATGAGGACCATCTTAAACAGAAACCAAAATGATAACTGTAAAATTCTAGAATTCGAAACCTCAAACCTTATTGTAGTATGGACGTACAGTAAGCGGTCTCCTGAGGGCCCCAGCCGAAAAAGTCTCCAAGACTTAAGGACTCTGCAATTCCCAAAAGAACAAATAAGACGGCACACAAAGCGCCTATTCCTCCGTTGTACCACATTTCTCCAAAGTGATAAAGAAGTCTTCGTAAGAATACACACTACGTGGTCCTTATTATTATTTATAGTCTGATGTGCGGAGCTCCAAAAGTCACAGTCACTCTAAGGGCCGCAGATGCTCACTGAAGGTGATTGACAGGAAGCGAAGTGCTTTTATATAATCGGGACGATGTTTGCATTGATTATAGAGGATATTATGTAATCAAATAGAACTACATTTGCGAACTACGAAGATGGGAGAAATATGAGAGATGTGCATGTTGATAGAGTCCATTACGCCTATAAATTAACATTATATGCAGTCATCCCTCCTCGAAGCCTTTATTACTTAAAGTAGGCACACTTATTAGGACTTCTCATACTAAAGAGTTCTTAAGGAGTAACAGTAACAGAATACGCAAACAGGAATCTGGCAGCGAGACGCTGTCTACAACAATGTTACAAGTTCGGCTGTGGTTTCTCCTTACCCAAATCTCCAAATGTCTTGGTTAACGATGAGTAGATTGACCACCCTGAGATCCCTCATTAAGTATCTCAAGATATTGTGAGACTTTAGGATTAGCAAGTACAAGATGTCATCTTCTTTTTTATATTCCTTATCCCTTTATCTCGTGTCAGGAGTCATCATAATTTGAATTGTCGGAAAATAAATTGAACGTGCAACAAGACGTCAAGTAGAGTGGGCAGACCAACATTTATTTTCCTGTGATGACTTCTTGACAAATAATTGCACATTTCACATACAGTTGAGTGAAAGAAAAGAAGACATTGGCATAAAATTTGCGGATGCATCCATCAAACCTACAAATTCTGTATTCAACATCGTCGTTATGTGTGTGACAAGCCTTTTTGATAATAAAAGATAAAGAGATGCAGATGGGAAGATTATGCGAGTGTGTGTAACATATTTGGCGATGGTTGGCTCTTTGGATCTCCAATTTTAACTTATTATTTCATTTAATCTTCGCGACTTTCCAACAATTTGAAAATGTTGTTGTAGGAAGCGATCACTCATCCCTCTGCTAATTTTTTGTCTTTAATGATTCATCTTTTGAAGATTCACACACAAGCTCAATTAACTCATAGAGTAGGTTGGTTAATAATTTATTTACAATATATATTTATATATATTTATATATATATATATATATATATATGTTTTACTTTAGTCATTAGTACAAATGCAGTTTCCAAGAATTGATGGAATGATAAATATAGTAAGCCGGTTTGAAATTATGGGAAGATTTTATTTAAAAAAACAACTTGTCAGGAAATGCAGAATGATGATATTCTTATTTGTTCTATTCGGATAAAGAAAAACCATTTTTACGATCTGTAGAATTTACATAGATAAGAATATATATAGCATGTGTTTTTGCCATTAGGAGCAGAAATATACATGTAGTAAATTGAAATCAAGAATTTTACAATAAGATTTATTATTATAATTTTACCTGCATGGACTCTTTTTCAATCACTCTACAGGATACTTCATTGTGATAATAATTTGATTCAGAAACTTTCAGTTATTGTTTCATGCATAAAATTCCCTCAGCAATGCTGTTTAATATGCAAGTTGATGGACTATTTATAGTTGAATTAGAAACATAGTTCGAGTTATATGTTTAGTGATTCAAATGAATTGTTTATGAAATTTTATTGCAATAAGGCAATCATAAAGATTTGCGTGATAGCGTAATAATTTAAGTAAATGGATCTCAAGGAGTTTCAGATGCAAGACAGTAAATCATTTGAAATTATATCTTTATATGTATAATGGTCTTTTACTTGCGCCTACACGGTCCTTATTTATTGATGTTTATCTAAAACTAAAGCCATGTTATCCGACTGTAACATATCATGTATATATATTTCAGCTTTCTTTACGGAAATATTTTTGTAATTCGAAATGTCTACAATAAACTGCAGCACGCTATCGGGCTCTCTTGAATTAGCTTACATTATGGAACTCAATTCAATCGCGTTATTATTATAACACTTAAGCTTTTAGTGCAACTTCGTGCATCACAATGGTGGCAGAATTACACGAGTATACAAACTTTTCATCCCTTTTGTGTTTGTTTTGTAGGGTGTACGATGATGTCAGTTAATTAATTTATAATTGTTATCCTATTGTTCAAAATTGCATGACAAGATAAGATTTCAGTTATTATTGATAGGCATTTAACGAAGGTTTCATTTATAAGGAATCTAACGAAAAATATATATATAAGCTGGGAGTATGATATATGTGTATAATGCAATTGATAATGTCACGAATTCCGTTGCATGCAGGTGTTCTGGCATTTTTATGTCTGGGGATTTACACGTTTTTACCTGGCACCTGGGTACGTTCATGTCAAGCACCCACTTGATTATATAATTTGAAATTTTTCAATCACACCAGCAAAGTCATAAAACCTCTCGGAAGAGTCTGCGAGTAAATCAAGTCTCATTATATCCCTTCGGCTCAGAGTGCCAAAATCAGATTGGCATTTAATAGATAAGAAATTAAATTAAAAGAAGATCACCCGGCTGTCAAGATCATAGAGAGGGGAGTTGTGATGATATCCAATTACACAAACGTCGAGAAAAAAGGCCTCCTCACGTATCTCCCATCAAATTATGCACCTATTCACCTTAACCACAACTCATTTTCATTGCAAAATTATCGTTTTCACGTAAAAATTCATGTTCATCTTCTTTTTCTTGATCGTCTGCTGTACAGGAAGTGCGTGAACATTTTGTACAAAACTTAACTTGTACAATAATGCAATAAAAGTAGCACCAAAACCAGAAGCGTTTACATTTTTACATAATGTGCTGGATCAGATTTCTAACTTTAATGCGGAAGGTATTTTTAATAAGCTGCAGAAATCGATGCTCATGACAGTATATAATCACAGTAGCTCAATTTACTAAGTTTTCTCAAATCCACATTCTTTTTACTTATCGTATTATCATATGTTATTAAACAGCTACAGAATGGATATGAACATGGTGATGATGATGATATTGATGATGATGATGGTGAGTCAGGGGTCAAACAAATTGTACTTCAGTTGTTGTATAATTAAACCATTTGAATTCAAGTGTTAGTAGCCGTGAATGCATATTATGTGTGTGTTGTTTAAACGACTGTTCATTTCGTTCATTATTTTGCTTTGTACTTAAGGTTAATTAAGTAACGTGAAAGTTTACTGCAATTCATAAGAACCTTGAGTTAAGACTTTCTTGGATCAGTCGGGATCGTTCAGTCGACTCTCCTGAGGTTAAAGGCGAAGGTTTTCTTTATAAGACCTGCTGATAAGTGAAGCTGTGAAGAAACTATATGCAATTTGGCTGGACTAAATATATTGGAAATTGAAGAGAAGAAAGGATATATAACTGTAACTAAAATGCAGAAGCTTCATAGACTCAACTGTGTATATAATTTCGTTCGATGAGATCAAATCAATAAGTGCAAGCGTAATGATAAGGCGAGGACACGTGGTAGGACAGTGTAACTCTGCAAATGTAAAAATGTACATGTATGACATAAAAGCAGAGATGATTTCTAAACGGATCCATTCAAAGCTCTCTGTGAACCAGGACAGAGAGGATTTATGATGACGATGTGTATGCTCACCCCCACACTATCTTGAATAAATGAAAGTTTGATTGGAGTTAGGAGAGATAAATGCGTTTGAAGGGAGGAGATGAGTTTAAATGGAGTCATTTTACGTATAATGAATCCATCACAGATGTATATTCAGAATTCAGATGCTTTCCAGACAGTTTTCTGATAAACAGCTAACCATCAACACACCGCAATTAGCTGTGCATTTATGTGCAGTGTGTTCGCACCTACGAAATATTTGTGGCGTCCTTAATAGACGTAGATTTACGTACATTCTGTAGAGTTTTTTGTAGTAGTAAATCATTGCAACATGGATCACGGCAGCGGCAGCATGGAAATGACTATGAGTGTTAGTTCTGGATTTGAAAACTCATTTATGTTTAGTATCAAAGCAATATACTCAAGCAATTTAAGTTCATATACTTTGTTTCTACACAGATGTGGTTTCATGGGGGCACGTCGGAAACAGTTCTCTTTGAATTCTGGAAAACTGAAAAAACTGGGGCTTTCATAGGATCACTCGTCATCATTTTCATAATGGCCTTTTCTTATGAAGCCTTGAAATACTGTCGAGACCGAATGTACAAACAACAAGCTGACAGAAACCGTTCATCTCTCGGAGTCTCATCGGCACCTCCTATATCGTAATAATAATAATAATGAACTTTTATTTATTTGATTCTTTGCACATTCGCAACTTGAGCTGCTGCAGCCTTAATCAATTTCGTTTTAATTTCTTAGGGCACAAATACTCAACACATTTCACATTATTCAAACTCTTCTTCATATGATTCAGTTTGTGCTTTCGTACTTTCTCATGTTGATTTTTATGACATACAACGTCTGGTTAGCTCTCGCTGTGACTCTTGGAGCTGGAGCTGGATACTTTTGCTTTGGTTGGACTAAAATGTCCGCTGTCGATATAACCGATCATTGTCAGTAGCTTTAAAACTATATTACAACCGCTAGAACTCCGTAATTACTTGTAATGTTCTCAAGTAAGTCATTCAATTGTTACGAAATCTAATGCTAAATAGCTCAATAAGTTTTAATTATTTTATTTCATTCTACCAAACCTCTTCTGTGACAATCTGTTTGACACGGTTCCAAACAACTTTTGTAGAAAAGCCTCAAAGAATACTGTGATAAAAGTCTGCAGGTTTTTAAACCCTTTGTGTATGTACAGTTTGTTTTGTTATAAAGTAGTAGTGAGTCAAATTAAGTGCATAGCAATAATAGTAATACAACAAGTAAGGTGTGCAATATATAAAGTAGAAAACCGATCGATAAGTAGCAATAAAAACACATGTCCTAAATAATTGTACTACGTGCGGAGATTTTAAAGTATGAATTCTTTGAAGATCAAGATGAGCTGGTTAAAAATAACCACTTTTTCTTCATTTCTGTCTTCTATTTGTTTTTTGTCTCTCTCGCAAAGAGTATGTATGAAACAGGTTTGAAATTAGTCAGGAGGCTAGTTAAAAATATAAAGTAGCTAATTTTGACATTCTCACCCAATTGTACTTGTAATAAGCTTCCTTGTCAAGTATGCGATTCAAAAGTTCATGACTGCCTATTATCCCTAAAGTTCACTCTCTGTTTCATTGTTTCTTCCTTCATTCTACTTAACCGCATCTATACACATATATAGTTACTGGTGATAAT